>ERZ894232.282-NODE-282-length-73355-cov-16.348881_pt1 | contig 73355 bp, 61 predicted proteins | sample MGYA00380296_ERZ894232 | MGnify/ENA primary metagenome ERZ894232 (study PRJEB32331, sample SAMN06328433) | human gut metagenome | biome: human gut microbiome; feature: stool | host: Homo sapiens | collected 2014-08-14 ...
TGGCGCAATTGTACACTTTTCCGCCACCTCGTCTTCGCTCTGCATTCTTTGTACGCCCCGGATACATAGGAATTCAGCAGTATGAACTATGACAATACATCTTCCAAACTCAATAGAAATTATTGGCAAAAACTTAAAATTCTTACAGAACGAGCGTCCAGAGACTTTTTATCCGGGTTACTTAATAGAGAAACGGCAACATTATATATTGAGAATTATTTAAAAACAATGCCCAAAAATGATATTTGTGCTTTATTTATTATTGATCTTGATAATTTTAAACAGGTTAATGATTCATTAGGCCACCAAGCAGGTGACCAGGTCATCCATCAAGCCGCAAGGATGCTATCAAATTGTTTCCGTGTTACAGATATTGTTGGAAGATTGGGAGGCGACGAATTTTTTGCTTTGCTGTCCGGAAAAATAACAAAAGAGCTTATTCGAGAAAAAGCACAAAATATTTGCGAGTTACTGCAGTTTTCCATCGGTTCCCCGGCTGAGTTGCGTATAACGGCCAGCGTGGGCGTTCACATTGCAACCGGACCCGTCAGTTTTAAAACATTGTATGCCCGTGCAGATTCGGCGTTATATGAGGCAAAAGCCAGCGGCAAAAACTGCTTCCAAATCGACGATGGAGAAAAAATCCAAAAGAGGGCAAAACAGACCGAAAAAAAAATCGTGCAGCTCCCCATTCATCTGCACACCTTGCTTGCCTATATGGATGAGGGGATAAGTCTGCTTGAGGTCTCCGATACCATACGAATGCGCTATGCCAGCCCCGCTTTTTGCAAAATGATGAATATTGAGGACGGACATGGCATCTTTCCATGCACGCTCTCCGCACTGGACAAAATACATCCCGATGATGTGGAAGAATATGAAAAGCTGCTTAGAGAAGGCATAAAAAACGGAAAATCTCTGGAGTATGAGTATCGCTTTACTCCAAATGGAAAGGATTGGCGCTGGTGTCGTGTGAAAGCTGTCCGCGTTCCGACTTTTGACAGCGGCTCTCCCACCATGCTCGCACTTTCTTCTGATATTTCAGCAATCAAGAATACCGAAAACTTTTCTTTTGAAAATCGGGAAAAATTAAAGCTTGTTTTTGGTCAGCGTAACCAATTTTTATGGGAAGTGAATATCCCGACCAGAACGTTCCGGCTTTTCAACTTCAGACAGCATCTTCGCAATCCCGGCATTTGCATAGAAAATTTTCCTGATTCCCTTATTGCCAAAGGCTGGGTGCACCCGATTTCCGTCGCCAAATTCAAAGAGTTTGCCGAGGAACTTCTTGGAGGGAACGCCGCAGGCGGCGGCGCTTTTGCCCTACGCCACAAGATGAGTAAAAACTACGGATGGTTTTCTGTTTTCTATCGTATGCTGCCGGACAAGGACGACCGCGCCGCTAAAGTCATAGGTATTGTAGAAGCCCTTGCCGATATGGACCCACAAAAGACCATGCTCGGAAAGGAGCGTATGTGGGAGGCCTTACGCCCAAATCTTTTTCTTTACTTGCAGGCAAATATTTCCATCGACAAAGTGGAGTCTGCCTGGATAGAGGGAAGAAATCTTACAAAAAGTTTTAGGCGCGTTTCCTACCAAAAACTGCTTGAGCAAAATAAAAGCAGGCTCTTCTTTAAAGAAGACATAAAAAATTTCTTTCAATTATTCGGCCGTGAGGAACTAATTGCAGCCTTTAATAAGGGACATACATGGCTTACAAAAGAGTACCGTTGTGTCGATGATGGCGGCAATATCCGCTGGTTCTCCTATACGGCTGTTCTCTCCATGATTCCTCAAACCCGGCACATCCGTGCCTTTATATTCGTTCAGAATACGGAGCACAGACATGCCAGGGAAAAGGGGTGGAAGAACGTCAGATATGTTCCGGCGACGGGCCTGTACGATAGGGAAACCGCCAGAGCTCTGGCTGAACATGCGGTCAAAACGGAGAAATCTTCCCTACATACCTTGGCGCTCGTTCGTATTGTCGGGGGGTGCGCCTCGTTATCGGACAAGAAGGAAACGGAACAGCAGAAACGCCACCTTATCGTGATGGCCTTTTCTCTTTTGCTTGGTTCCGACTGCGTTATCGGGGAATTGGGGGAAGATAAAATTACAATTTTTCGACCCAATGCCGTTTCCCGTATACGAACAAGGCAAAAAATTGACGAGGCATTCGCGTTTGTCCGGTATGCCTTGTCCGATACCATCATGGCGGACTCGTTGCGCTTTGTCGCAGCCGTCATCTGTGAAAATCTGCATGACTTTGATTACGAAGGCTTGCTTTCGGAGGCTGAATCCATTTGCGACACATGGAAAAGCGCTCCGGAGGATTCCGTGGTTTTCTTCAGCAAAAAAACAGACAGAAGTCTGAAAAAATATCGCCACAACGCTTTGGATACATCCCTGGCGAAAAAAGTGGAGCCTTGTCCGCCGAACAGACAAGAGGACATTGTGCTTGATTGCCTTGACGCCATGATTATGGCGAACTCGACGGATACGGCCCTATCAATGACATTGAGCCGTATCGGCCGTCACTACGGGGCGGATCGTGTGTATACGCTGGCGCTGACGGAAAACGAACAAAGCGTGATCCTCATCCACGAGTGGTTCATCGAAGAAAAATCAAGCATAAAACAATTTATTTCCGGCACTCGGCTGGAACGGCTGCCTCTGCTCAAGAGCTGCCTGGAAAAGCAGGAACCGGCTTTCATAAACAAAAAAACGCCGTCTACGTCTGGGGGGAATGCGGCGAGCAGAAACTGGAACTATGGCGTTTTTCCGTTGCATTCGGAAACCGACGGCACCCCGAAGGGCTTTCTCTGTCTGGAAAATCCCGCCAAAGGCGTGGATGACATGGCGCAGATCAAGCGTTTGCTTCCCTACATTGTACACCTTCATAAGCGTTATTCCATCTCTGTGGAAGGGCAGGATGCGGCGTTGCAGGATGCGCTTACCGGCCTTTCAAATCTGCATTCTTACAGGAACAAGGTTTATCTGCTGGCCTCGGACAACTATAGCTCCATGGGGGTGCTGGCTCTGGATATACCGCAATTTGCACCCGGATCTGACGGAGCAGGGAGCGCGGCATACGCCAAAACGCTTTTGCATGTATCTGAAGTTCTGACATCAATTTTCGGAAAATCGTTCATTTTTCGAACCAGGAATGCCGAGTTCACCGTCTTTTGTCCCAACACAACGCAAGACGTTTTTCTTGCTCGAATTCTACGCACGCAGTCGATACTTCAGCGTCGCTATCCAAAGGCGCTACGTTTCGGCCATACCTGGGCCGAAGGACTTTTTTCCGGCGAAAAATTGGCAAAAGAGGCCCGAGCCATCATGCTATGCGGCGATCTGGACCCCCCGTCTTTTGAAACCGCACGGTTGGATACAAGCAATATGGAATGGCAAAAACACTTTGTCATGTACCTCCAGCCGAAGGTAAACATGCGGACCGGTTTTGCTTTCAGCGCCGAAGCCCTTGTCCGGGGGGTTGATGATAAAGGGCGCATAGTTTCTCCCAAAAGATTTATTGAAGCAATGGAAAAGGCGGGAACGATCAAAGAGTTGGACTTTTTCATGCTGCACCAAGCTCTTTCCTTTATGGAAGGTTGGAGGCGGCAGGGTTTGAAACCCATTCCCATTTCCGTCAATTTTTCCCGATTTACGCTTTTAAGCTCTTCCGCTCCAGGTTCCGTGCTGGCCATACTTAGTCGCTATCCCTCCATTTCTCCGGATTGGCTGGAACTGGAAATTACTGAAACAGCCGGCAATGTCGAAAAAAGCACGTTTGAACGTATTATGGACAATTTCCGGGCTTTCGGTCTGCACTTTGCCCTGGATGATTTCGGATCACGGTATGCCAATCTCTCCGTATTTACCAACGTCAGGTTCGATACGGTCAAACTCGACCAAAGCCTGATTCGCGAACTGTCATACAACGCGATATGCCGCTCCCTTGTGGGGGATATCGTGCGTATATGCAACAATCAGGGCATTCAATGCGTGGCGGAAGGGGTGGAAACGCAGGCCCAAGTAGACACTCTGCTGGAAGAAGGCTGCACCTACGCACAAGGGTTCTATTATGACCAGCCCATGCCGATACAGGAATTTAAAGAAAAGTATATGGAACGAATCGCATAAAGGAGGAGGACTCATTATGACAACTGCAATAAACAAAGCTTCTGCTTCAGAACAGCAGTCTGCACCTCCCTTGATCGTCGGCATAGGCGCTTCGGCCGGTGGGCTGGAAGCGCTTCAGCAGTTTTTTTCCTGTATGCCCGGAAATACCGGACTCACCTTTATTATTGTTCAACATCTTTCCCCCGATTACAAAAGCCTTATGGCTGAAATTTTGGGCAAACATACCAACATGATGGTATTACAGGCGGAAAACGAAATGGAAATCGAGCCGGATACGGTGTACCTTATTCCGCCCAAGAAAAATATGAGGCTGAAAAAGGGCAGGCTCTTCCTGACCGACTACATTCACGGTTCCATCAATCATCCCATCGATATTTTTTTTGCCTCTCTGGCGGAAGAGCGAGAGGAATGCGCCCTGGCGGTCATCTTTTCCGGAACAGGGTCGGACGGAACCAACGGCATCAAATCCATCAAAGAGCACGGCGGGTTCGTTCTTGTGCAAGACCCGAAAAGCGCCAAGTTCGACGGTATGCCCCGCAGCGCCATCAGCACAGGATTGGCGGATGTTGTTCTGCCCCCCGGCAAGCTGGCCGAGGAAATCCTGAGTTTTGCCAATTATCCCGCGATTGCGATCCCGCAAGAAAGTCCGCATGACTTCCCTGACGAGGATATCCTTGCCCATATTTATATGATTCTCAAAAAGGCGAGCGGGATAGATTTCACCCACTACAAACGCAATACCGTCCTACGGCGCATCGAACGGCGCATGCTTGTCGCCCACTGTTCGACGCCTGCCGCGTTTTCAAAAATTTTGGAGGAAAACCAGAATGAGGTAAACCTTCTTATTAAAGATATCCTCATCGGCGTGACCAAATTTTTCCGAGACGCGGAATTTTTTGAAAAACTCAAGCACAGCGCCATTTACAACATCGTTGAACAAAGCAACGATGCCGAGCCCATCAGGATATGGAGCGCCGGATGCTCAACCGGAGAAGAGGCGTATTCCCTTGCCATCCTGTTTCAGGAAGTGCTGGAGGAAACGCATCTCAAGCGCGACATCAAAATTTTCGCCACAGATGTGGATGCCGGAGCCATAGAGACGGCAAGCAAGGGCATATTTCCGGAAAGCATTGTGGACGACGTTTCTTCCGACAGGCTGGCCAAGTATTTTTCAAAAAGGAATGATCAATACCAGATATCGAAAGATATCAGAAAGATGATTATCTTTGCCCCGCACAACATGCTTTCCGACCCTCCTTTTGGAAAGTTGGACATGATCAGTTGCCGGAATGTCTTAATTTATTTTCAGCCCGTGCTGCAAAAAGGACTATTTGCTATTTTTCATTCCGCACTGAAAAGCGGCGGCTATCTCTTCCTCGGAAAGAGCGAGACGGCCAGCGAGCATGCAAGTGTATTTACTCCTCTTTCCATCACGGAAAAAATATACGTGCATAAGAGTGACGGAAAAATAGACGATCTTGTTCCTCCCGCCTTCAAAATACCCAATATTCAAGCAAGCATGCCCAGTCTGCCGGGGTTTGCCAAGCGGGAAGAAAACAACCTTGCCTTGGAAAGCGTCTACTCGCAATTTCTTGAAAGATTCCTGCCCGCTTCGGTCATTCTGGACGAACAGAATAATGTGATTCATTTCTTCGGCAATTATTCTGATTACCTGAATATAGCCCCCGGCAAGGCCACCTTCAATTTTTTCACTCTGGTCAATAAGGATATCAACCTCGTTTCCTCCACCGCAATCAACCGTTGCCGCGCGGAACAGTGCGCCGTCACCTACACCGGCATCTCCGTGGATTGCGCGGATGGCCGTAAATTCATCGACCTGTCGGTACAGCCCATATCCGACTTTTCTAACGCCGATACCGGCCTGCTGGCCATTCTGTTCGTGGAGCACAAGTCTGTGCAATTGGAGGGCATTACCGAAAAATACGACATCAACAAAACGGCGGCTCAGAGAATTACCGACTTGGAGCACGAGCTCCAGGTGTCGCAGAACGATCTCCGGACGACCATTGAAGAGCTTGAAACCGTCAACGAAGAGCTGCAGGCGGCCAACGAGGAACTGCTGACCGCGAACGAGGAACTCCAAAGTTCGAATGAAGAACTTCAGTCCGTCAACGAGGAGTTGTACACCGTAAACTCGGAATTTCAGCAAAAGCTGGATGAGCTGACCATGATGACCAATGACCTGTCGAACTTCCTTTCCTCGACGATGATCGGCATTCTCTTTATGGACAGCAGACTGAACATCCGCAAGTTTACGGAATATATCGGCAGAGAATTCCAACTGGTAAATCAGGATGTGGGACGTCCCATCCAGATATTCGCACACAGCTTTCCGGAAGAGGATATCGTCGGTGACGCGCAGAACGTATTGAAAAACCTTGTGCCCATAGATCGGGAGGTCATCGGCATGAACGGCCGTTTCTATACGATGCGCATCGCTCCTTATCGCACTACGGAAAACAGTATTCGGGGGCTCGTCATCACCGTTATCGACAGCCTCGGCACGGGAGCCGAACACGAGATTCAGCCATAACCACATGGTGTCGATTTTCAGAATTGAACTTGTTTATTTTAATAAATATTTTTGTTGCGCAAACATGCGGGGCGCCCCAATACTGTGGCGCTCCGCACAAATAAGGTTTTTGCGCTGCATTTCCACGGCGCGCATTTTTCCTTCCGCGCCTTACGTCGATTGTCGACTGTTGACGCCTGAAACCCGGTCGCCTTATACTCGGCTCCAGGCCGTGAATTCCGGCCCCCGGCCGGAGTGTCCGGCCGGGCAGGTCCGACCCCGGCAAGGAGAAAACCATGCCCATCGATCCCGTTCCGTCCACCATCCGGGCCCTGTTGGCCGATACCCGCATCCAGGCGGCCCTGGACTACCTGAAGGACGACCACGACCGTACCATCGCCGAACTTAAGGAAATGGTGCTGGTGCACGGCGCGCCTCACACCGAACCCGAGGTGCGCTCCCCCATGTACCGGGACAAGCTGGCCCGCTATGGTCTGGAAGATTGCTTTATCGACGAGGTGGGCAACGCCTTCGGCTATGTGCGCGGAGCGGGAGCGCGGCCCAAAATTCTGGCCGAGGCCCATTTGGACACGGTATTTCCGGCCGACACCCCCCTCGCCGTGCAGGAAAAAGACGGCGTGCTCCACTGCCCCGGCATCGCGGACGATACCGCGGCCCTGGCCGCCCAGCTTTCGATCATCCGGGCCATACGTCACGCGGGCCTGGTGCCCTGCGGCACCTTCATGATGGGCGGCACCGTGGGCGAGGAAGCCCCGGGCGAGGCGCGGGGCGTACGGGCGCTCATGGCCTCGCAGACCGATCTGGATGCCTATCTGGCCCTGGAAGGCGGTCACATGTTTGATATCATCCCCGGCGCTGTGGCCTGCAAACGTCAGGAAATCATCGTCACCGGGCCGGGCGGGCACAGTTGGAGCGACTTCGGCCTGGCCTCGCCCATCAACGCCCTGGGCCGAGCCATCGCCCGCATCGCAGATCTGCATCCCGTCGCCTCGCCCAAAACCACCTATAACGTGGGGCTGGTGTCCGGCGGCACATCGGTGAACGCCATCGCCCACGAAGCCCGGATGCATGTGGACATCCGCTCCACGGATACGGCCGAACGCAACAAGCTGGAAGCCCTGATCATGGACCAGATCCGTCTGGCCGTGGACGAGGAGAATGCCGCCCATCCCGGGGCGCCTCTGCATCTGGCCAACCGCCCCTACGGCGACAAGCCCGGCGGCGAGATGCCCGCCGATCACCTCATCGTGCGGGCCGCTCTGGCGGCCACGGAGGCCGTGGGCATCCATGCCGAACTGTTGCCTCCGGCCAGCACCAACGCCAATTTCCCCATCAGCGCGGGCATACCTGCGCTATGCCTGAATATCAGCGGCAAGTGCGCCAACATCCATTCCCTGGAGGAATGGTACGATCCCACAGACAGCTATCTCGGCGCGCAGGAAACCTTGTTGTTGCTTTTCGCCCTGGGCGGGCTGGCAGGCGTAACCGAACCGCTGCTCGGCGCGCGCTGAACAGACGTTCAGCCTTTTCCCGTCATAAAGGCCCCGTTTCGGAACAAATCAGTGTTGCGATGTTCCGGAACGGGGCCTTTCCGTAATCCAAACACGCCTCTAAGGCATTTTGCTTTTGAAATTGTCCGATTCCAAAAGCGGCGCTGCCGTCATTTCGCCTGAAAAGCGTGGTTTTCAGGTTCATTCGGCGCGGGCGGCCGCTCCGCCGTTGCGACGCCCTTAACCGTCAACGTGAAGCGCTTTGCGGATCAGGAGAGGAAAACCTTACCGTGTGCGACTCCGCAAAGCATTTCAAAGTAAAAACGCTCCATCGACGGCGTCGGTTTTCCCCCTGAAGGCGCGTCATTTCACATTGCGGATAACTTCCGCAATACGATTGAGTCCTTCTTCCACCACTCCTTCAGGGGGGCCATAGGAAAACCGCACCCAGGTGCGCAGCGGTTCGGGCTCCGGCCGCCGACGGTCGGGTCGAATATCGAAAAAACGACCGGGCACGGTCATAACCTTGCGTTGCAGGCAGGCGTGGAAAAAAGCGTCCGCATCGTTGAGGGGCGCGGGCAGGCGGCTGATATCGGCCCACACGTAAAAGGTTCCCAACGGGTTGCCGGCGGGACGAATATCCATAGCCGCAAGTTTGTCCAGAGTCAGCTTGCGCTTGCGGGCGAACGCATTGCGCACAGCCTGAGTTTCCTGCTGAAAACGCATGGGTTCCAGAGCTTCCAGCATGGCCCTCTGCCCCAGCATGGTGGGGCCGCCGTCCAAGGCGCTGGCCGCCCGATTGAGCATTTCGATGCAGTGAGAGGGCCCCAGCGTCCAGCCCACACGCCAGCCCGGGTACCGCTGGTTCTTGGTCAGGCCGTCGATAATCAACACAGGGTCCTCATCCACATCGCGAACATGGGCGGCGGCCGAAACCGGACCGTCGGCAGGCGAGCCGTCCTCGTTGTAAATGTAGTGCGAATAAAATTCGTCGGCGGCCAGCAGCATGCCGTAACGCCGGGCCATGTCCACATACCGCTCCAGGGTTTCCCCCCGGATCAGTTCACCCGTGGGATTGCACGGATTGGAGAAGGCAAAAGCCTGAATGCCGCGTTCGCGCACCACCCGCTCCAGTTTATCCGCGGGTACGGAAAAACTGTCCTCGGGGCCGGCGCAGACCTCCACCAGCTCGCAATGATGACGCTGGTAATTGAGATAGTCCTCATAGGCCGTGTAGTCCGGATTTTTGAACAGAAGACGCGTGCCGTCGGAAAAAATGGAAAACAGCCGGGTCAGGGCCAGACGGCCCCCGGAGGCGATGGATACGTTGTCGGCGGTGTACTTCGATCTCATTCCACGCCGAAAGCTGCGGTTGTATAATTCGGCCACGGCCTCGCGGGCCTCCAGTGTGCCGCCTACCGGTCCATAGGCGTGGTCGCCCGGCTGGATGCGGAGCGAGGATACGCGCTCGGGCGCGCCCTCAAGTTCGCCCACCTCGGGCTGCCCCTGCCCCAGATTGCACCAATCGGGATGACCGTTGTAGAAGCCCAACTTGGAGGCCTCGTGCACGACCCAAATGACGCCCATATACGGCACGGAACGGATCATAGGAAAATTCATGGGGGATTTCCTTGTTAAATAAGACATGCGGGGCTTCCAGCCCGGCAAAAGACAGTCCTCGGCCGCCGCCGACTACGCTTCGCGCGGCTGCGCCGCTCTCGACCGCGCTTCGCGAGACATTCGTCCACTCCTCATCGCTGTTTTCGGCGCCCTCTGCGGGCCGCCCGGCAGGTCGGTTCTGCCGTACCGTCGCGCCGGTATCGCTTTCAACTCCGCCGGGCTTTTCTTCCGCTTTCTTCCGACCGGCGTCGGTCTGAGCGGCCCGGCCCCTTACGTCAAAGGACCGGTCCGGCCCGGGCGCAGCATGTTGGCCGGGGCCAAAAGCTCATCCAGCCGTTCGCGGCTGAGCAGGCGCTTTTCCAACACCAGATCATAGACGGATTTTTCGTTTTCCAGCGCCTCACGGGCCAGAGCGGCGGCGCGCTCGTAGCCCAGACCGGGCATAAGAGCCGTAATGATGCCCACACTGTTCTGCACCATGCTCCGGCAACGTTCGGCATTGGCCGTAATACCCTTTACGCAGCGATCCTGCAGGGCGCGCACGCCCCGCCCCAGGCGCTCCAGACCGTTGAACAGGCAAAAAGCGATGACCGGCTCCATGACGTTCAGTTCCAGTTGTCCGGCTTCCGAGGCCAGGGTAACGGTCATATCCTTGCCGATGATATCGAAACAAATTTGGTTGACCATCTCGGGCATAACCGGATTGACCTTACCGGGCATGATGGACGAGCCCGGTTGGAGGCGGGGCAGGTTGATTTCGTTAAGGCCCGTGCGCGGCCCCGAGGACAACAGGCGCAAGTCGTTGCAAATTTTGGAAACCTTGGTGGCCGTGCGTTTGAGCACCCCGGATACCTGCACGTACACGCCGGTATCCCAGGTGGCCTCCACCAGATTGACGGAACGCATGAGAGGCAAGCCCGTTTCCGCTCGCAAGGCCTCGGTGACCAGAGTCGCATAGCCCACCGGCGCACAGATGCCCGTGCCGATGGCTGTGGCCCCCATGTTGATTTCCAGCAGCAGACGGCGGGCCTGGCTCAGGCGACGCATGTCTTCGCCCAGGGTGGTGGCGTAGGCCGCGAACTCCATGCCCAGGGTCATGGGCACGGCGTCCTGCAACTGAGTACGCCCCATCTTGATCACGTCGGCGAATTGCCGCCCTTTGTCTGCAAAACCCCGTTTCAGGTGCGTCAGGGCCTCCAGAAACACCCCGATCTTCTCGTGCAGAGCCAGGCGCAGGGCCGTGGGGTACACATCGTTGGTGGACTGGGAACAATTCACGTGATTGTTGGGGTGGCAGTACTGATACTCGCCCTTTCCATGCCCCATGATTTCCAAGGCTCTGTTGGCAATAACCTCATTGGCGTTCATGTTGGTGGAGGTACCCGCCCCGCCCTGGATGCAGTCCACAGGAAACTGATCATGCAGCCTTCCGGCCACGATTTCGTCACAAGCCGCGCCTATGGCCCGGCCCACGTCCTCCGGCAACACCCCCAGGCGCATATTGGCCAGGGCGGCAGCCTTCTTTACCCGAGCCAGAGCCCGGATCAGTTCGGGCACCGAGCCTATGGCCTGGCCCGTTACGTTGAAATTATCCAACGCCCGGCAGGTCTGAATACCGTAATACGCGTCCGCCGGTATCTCCCGTTCGCCCAAAAAATCATGCTCCCGCCGCGTATCCATGCCATGCTCCCTTGTCGGAAAACCGGAAAGGCTCTCCCCATGAGCGTTCCCTTTACAGCCACTCCACCCTGGCGGCCAGACGGGCGGGAGGACGCCGATAACGGTAACGTGGATAACCGACCATGAGACCGCCGTACACGGCCCGATCGTCGGGCAAGCCCAGCCAGGCCAGAAGGTCGGGACGCTCCAGGGCGGCACGCCCGGCCAGCCCGGACCAGCAGGCCCCCAGCCCCTCGGCCGCCAGCAAAAGTTCCACATAGGTCAGGGCCACGCCGCAATCCTGACCGCTCATGGCGAAATCCCGGCGGGAGTGCACCAGAAGAGCGCAGGGCGCGTCGCGCAGCATGGTGTCCACGCCGCGGCGGTATTCTTCGGCCACGGCGGCATACAGGGGCGATCCCTCAGCCCAGGCGGCAATGCTGTCCGCCAGGCGACGCAGGGCGGCCCGGTCCTGAACGACAATCCAGCCCAAATCCTGCCGATTGCTGGCCGTGGGCGCATAGCGCGCAGCGTCCAACACCCCCTCCAGCACCTCGCGCGGCACGGGATCGGGTTTGAACTCGCGCACGGACCGCCGCATTCGCAAAAACGCGTTCAGACGAGCGGGCTCCAGACGCCATGCGCTCCAGGCGGCGTCATCGGCCGGAGTATCGCCCTGACCTTCCCGCTCCACCGATACGGCCCGCCGGGGACAGACGGCCGCACAGTGACCACAGCCGTTGCAGGGCCGCGACAGCCCCGGATTAAGCACCGCTTTGCCGGAGTCCATGACAATGCTCCCGGTGGGGCACACCGCCACGCACAGGCCGTCCCCGCAACACAGGGCCGGATCAATACAGGGCCGGATTATAGCCATATGCTTTTCTTCCTCTGAAAACCGTAAAAGGGACCTATGCACCAAGCAATTCCGAAGCGGTACGGGCCAGCACCCCGGTGGCCTGAAGCACGGGACGGCCGCAGACCGCCCGAATCAGGCGCTTGTGTTCCGTCGTAAAACCCATGCAGTGCGTCACCACAAAATCCACGTCGCGCAATCCTTCCGCCGCGCGGGCCACAGCTTCGGCCGGCCCATAGGGCGAGGCCGAGGCCGTACGAATGCCTTTCAGGGGCAGGTCGGCATAATGAGCGGCCACGGCGGCTTCCTGCGCGGGCAGGGGGACCATCAGGCCCATGACGCGGTCCGGTCGGGCCAAAGCGGCTATCCAGTGATCCACCACGCGCCCCGCTTCCAACACAAATAAACCGGGAGGAAAACGCAGCCCCTCGAATACGCTGGTGCACAGCAACACAGCCACTTCGGCTCCCCGCTCCTTCACCCGGTGGAAGCGAGACTCCAACAAGGGCGGCAGACGATGCTTATCCAAACAACACTGAGTGCCGTCGGCCAGGCGGGACACCAGGGGAAACGGATCATCCCGGCCGGGGGCCAGCGCGGCGACGGATGCGGCGTCCAGCCCGTCCAGCACGCCTTCCTCCAACAACTCCACATCGTCGCCGAGCACGGAGCGCATGGTGGACGTGACATCCACGCGCGGCGTCTGGCCTATGGCCACCAAACCGAGTTTGGGCGCGGCCATCATCAAGCTCCCGCCACTTCGGCGGCCAGCCGGGCCATAAGCGCGTTGGCCTGCAATGTGGGACGGCCGCAAGCCTCGCGCACCACCCGCTTATGGTCGCCGTTGTATCCCATGCAGTGCAACACCACCACATCCCGATCCCGAAAGGCCGCGGCCGCCGCACGCACGTCGTCCAGGGAACCATAGGGATTGGCGTGGGCGGTAACCACGTCGAAGCCCATATCGCGGAATTTGCCGCCGGAAAAAGCCTCCTGTTCGGGCAGGGGAACCAGCACGCCCACCTTGCCCCCGACCGGACACGCGGCCCGCACGCCGTTGTCGACAACCTGCTGGCCACGCAGCAGAAGCAGCCCCTCCGGCACCGCGAAGGGCGGAAAAGTGCCGGTGCACATCAGTGCCGCCACCTTCACCGAGGCGTCGCGCAGTTCGGTCAGGCAGCGCTCGATACGGGGAACGAGGGCTGGTTTGCTCACCACCACATGACTGCCGTCGTCCAACCGGGTCACCACAGGGTGTTCGCCGGGCACGGGCGCCATACGGGCCAGCTCGGCCGGGCTCAGCCCGTCCAAAGCGCCCTTGGCCGCCACCTCCACGCCGGGACCGAGCAAGGCCCTGACCACGGGCAACACGTCGTCGCGGCCGGACTGGCCCACCAAGACAAAACCGATTGTTCCGGACATGATTGACCTCCCGGGCAAAATCGTTCCGGGCCGCCGCCCCGCCGGAGAGACGGCCCTGTTCCACGTGAAACCGTCCGGGCGGCCGGTTTATTGCCCCCCGTAGATGGACTTGAGCCCCACAAAGCGCTGCATGAGAAACATCAGTATATAGGCCAAGGCGATATTCAGGGTCGAAATGGCCGCCGCCGTGGGGTCGAACTCAAAGCGCAAGTAGTCGAATATCTGCACCGGCAATGTGGAATAGCCGGGCCCGGTGAGCATCAGAGACAGAGGGAACTGGTCGAAGGAGCTGATGAAGGCAAAAATGCCCCCGCCTATAACCCCGCTTTTGATATGGGGCAGGGTGATAAGGAAAAAAGTCTTGAGTCTGGTGGCGCCAAGGCTGCGGGCTACTTCCTCGATGGAATAGTCGAAGTTGTAGAGCACGCTGCTCACGACCAGAAAGACATAAGGGGTGGTGATCAGGGTGTGGGCCGCGTACAGGCCGAAAAAGCTCTTGTTGCCCGCTCCTATGGTGTAGAAGTAGAGCATGACCGCCAAACCGGTAAGAATGGAAGGCAGCATAAGAGGCGACAGGATGACGGGACGCAGCACGTTGCCCAGCTTGCCCGCGTAGCGCACCACATACAGGGCCGCGCCCAGGCCCAACAGAGAGGACGTCACGGACGAAGCCAGAGCCAGCTTGAGGCTGAATATGAAGGAGTCGATCATCTGGCTGTTGTTCATCAGCTTATGGAACCAGCGCAACGACAGTCCCTCGGGCGGAAAATGCAGATATTCCCCGCTGTTGAACGCGGCCAGCAGGACCACGATGGTGGGCAGGACCAAAAAGACGTATACAGCGCCGACCACCACGGACAGGAAACGATCGGCCCAGGTTTTCCGTTGGTTCATTTCAACCCCCGCATGGCGTTGGTCATAAGCTTGATATACAGCGTGAGCAAAGTGACCACCACGACGAACATGATGACGGCCATAGATGCCCCGCCGGGCCAGTCGAAGGCTTCCAGAGTATTCTGGACGATAAGCAGCGGCGTGGTGACGATACGGTTGCCGCCGAGCAGAATGGGAATGGCATAGGAACTGATGGTGAGCACGAAGACCATGATGGAGCCGGACAGGATGCCCGGCAAAGACATGGGCAGGGTAATTTTGCGAAAGGCCGTGAAACGACTGGCGCCCAAACTGCGGGCCGTGTAGTCCAGCTCCGGGTTGACGGCCTGAATGGAGCCGGTAAGGGAGATGACCATGTAGGGCAGATAAACCTGAATCATGCCGATCATGGTGCCCAGCCGGTTGTACATGAGCGGCAGGGGCGCATCAATGAGCCCCAGAGACAAAAGGCCGTCGTTGATCAACCCTTTGTCGGCCAGCAGAACCATCCAGCCGTAACAGCGGATAACCACGCCCACCAGCAGGGGCGAAATGACCAGCGTATACCAGAACCCCTTGTGGCGCGAGTTGCCGCGCGCCAGCCGGTAAGCCACGGGATAGGCCAACAGCAGGCAGATGACCACGGTCAGCACGCCCTGGGCCACGGTTTCAAACATGATCTCCCAATAAAAGGGATCAGTCAGGTTAAAGATATAATTTTCCAGCGTGAAGCCGGGCAGGTAGGGCCCCGTGCTGCTGGTGGGCTTGAAGCTCATATAGGCCAGCAGCAGATAGGGCAGGATAAAAAAGCCGATGATCCACAGGGCGGCCGGGGCCAGAAGAAGCGACCGGGTAAGGCCCTGTTGCGTTTTGGTAACGGCCATGTTTGAGGCCTCCTAGGGCAGTGTCGTTCTGAAAGTATAGCCGGGTACGATTACATACGCTGTCGTTCAGGTTCCCCATCTCCGCCGCCGTCCCGCGTCGCATGAGGGTTGCGGCTGCTCCGGGCGGGGCGATGACGCGTCGCTTCGCTCGGCTTCGCGAGCATACGCAACGGGAACAGACTCTATTCGGGCAGCAAGATGGTGTCCGCGGCCGAAAAAGACAGCGTACAAGCGCCGCCCACCGGCAGATCCACGGCGGGCGTCGTCTGGATGCGGGCCATGTCGCCCTGTTCCGAAACCCGGATGCGGTAGTCGAACATATTGCCGATATAAATTTTTTCGGCCACCGTGCCGCGCAGTACGTTTTCGTCGCCGGGTTTGGGGGTATCCGCCGTCAAGGTGATGGATTCGGGCCGCACCCCCACTTTCAGGTTATCCTTGCCCTTCAGATTGTCATACGTGTAGTTGCCGCAGCGCAACGTCCCGAACGAGGTTTGAACCACGGCCGCATCGGGCCCGAGTTCCCTCACCGCTGCGTCGAAGAAATTGATGAGCCCGATGAAGTTGGCCACCTTAAGCGTGGCCGGGTGCCGATATAAATCCTCGGGACCGGCGTTCTGGTGGATGACCCCTTCAAACATGACGATGATGCGATCGGACAGGACCAGAGCTTCGGACTGATCGTGGGTGACGTAAATCATGGTAATACCCACATCGCGCTGAAGCTTTTTAAGATAAAACCGCATTTCCTCGCGCAGTTTGGCGTCCAAATTGGCCAGAGGCTCGTCGAGCAAAAGCAGCATGGGTTCGATGACCAAGGCGCGGGCGATGGCCACGCGCTGCTGCTGGCCGCCGCTGAGCATGCGCGGATAACGTTTGTCGAACCCCTCCAGGCCCACCACTTTCATAATATGCCGGACACGATCGCGGATTTCCGCCGGAGGACGTTTGCGCATACGCAGCCCGAAGGCCACGTTATCGAAAATGGTCATGTGCGGGAACAGAGCATAGTTTTGGAACACCATGCCGATGTCGCGCTGTTCGGGCAACAGAGTGGTAATGTCCCTGTCGCCGATGCTGATCACCCCCGAATCGGGGATTTCAAACCCCGCGATGCAACGCAGGGTGGTTGTTTTGCCGCAACCGCTGGGGCCGAGCAGAGCCACCAGTTCGCCGTCTTCCACGGTGGCGGAGATCCCCCGCAGAATTTTGTTGCTGCCGTAACTTTTTTCCAGTTTGTCAAGGACAACTTTAGCCATGTCCGCACGTTCCTCCAGCTTGGGGCCCGCGCGGCCTGGGCCGACGGGCGTTTTCCGGGATGCAAGCCCAGCGGACGGCGGAAGCGCGCTTCCCGTCCCTTGTGGCATACGGATGTCCGCATGGGGGAGAGCCCCGCCCCGTCAGGGCGCGACCCGCTCCATGGGCACATAGTCGATGTCGAACCCGTAATGACGGGGGGCCATGAAGGCCAGAGCGTCCGGCTCGCGATGCCGGGCCCGGGAGGGCACGCCTATAAGGGTGACGCGCTGTCCTTCCGCCAGTTCCTGGGTCATGACCGGCAACCCCGTGTCGGTCAAAATCTGTCCCACCCGGTCCGGCGTGGTGACGTGGGGCCTGCCGTCGAACCAGGTCACGTGGTTCTCGTTTTTGAACCACACCTTGTAACGGTGTCCGGCAAATTCCCCTTCTCCTTCAAACTCATGGGTGCCCACGTAGTAACCGTCGGGCACGCTCCATTCCTTGCGGGCCAAGACCCCCCGGAACAGCACGCGACCGCCCAGACGCTCCAGAACAACCGGGGTCACGTCGCGCCCCGCTTCGCGGGCCAACCTCATGGCGCGGCCCAGTTCAAAACTTTCCGTCAGGGTTCCGGCAAAAATGTGTTTTTTCATCTCCCGGCCGGGGATGAGAAAATAAGCCACGGCCGTGTTGCCGAAAGCGCCCGTGGCCAGCATTTTGCCCAGACGTTCGCCCAGGGCGTTGTTCACGGCCTCGTATATCACGCATTTGTTCCCCCACTTGTCGGCGGAGGCCATAGGCGTCAGGGGGACGCCCGCGATGGACGGCATGCCTTGCCGCGTTTCGGGTTTGGCTTTACCGGTGTAATCGCCGTCCAGAGGCGTCAACCCGAGGGACAACGCCACGGACAGAGGGCCGGGACTGTTGGCGCCGCCCAGTTCGGACGGCACGATGCCGCTGACGACGCGGCCGGTGACTTTTTCGAGAAACTTGAGAGCTTCGGCCAGGTTGTTGTCGTATTTCCATTCCACCAGGCCCAGGCGTTTCTTCTGTTCTTCCTGTTCGGGCGTCAGCGGAGCGCGATTGCCCATGAAACTGACGGTCACCACCCAGGCGTCGTCGGGAAAATCGGCCGGGTTCTGACAACGCACAGGCCCATATTCAGCCAATGCCTTTTTGAGCAGGCGCGTTCCCTCGGCCACGGGTCCGCCGCCCCCTATCCCCTGGAAGCAGGCGCCCCAGGCAAGGTCTTCCACATCCTGTTCCGTGCTCAATACCAAATCGGCCACGATATTCCCCTTATTGCAACCTGAAGTCCGCCGGGGGAGCCCGGCTCCCCCGGCTTGAACCGGCTGACCGCTTGTCAGCGATTGATTTTCTGGTTCCACACGCGGATCAGACGGGCCTTGGCGTCGTTAAAGGCGTTCCAATCCCAGGAAGCGATGCGGGACACGGCCTCCGGACCGAGCACTTCGGTCTTCAGCTCATCCGGCACCGTGCCGCCCTTGATGGCCGGAGTGGTGAAGAAGCGCTTGGTGAACTTTTCCTGCACTTCGGGGGTCAGGATATAGTCAATCCACTTGGCGGCCAGGTCGGGATACTTGCTGGCCTTGTGAATACTGAACACCTGTTCGAACATGACCATGTGCTCCTCAGGCTCCACCCAGCCCAGGGGCAGCCCCTGCTGACGCAGCCGGGCCACGGCGGGCATGTCGATGACGCCCACGGAAATCTCGCCCAGAGACAACAACTTTTCCATATCGCCGGAAAAGTCGGTCTGCTTGAAAGGCTTGAGTTCGGCAATCTTGTCGATGGCCTCGTCATACTTGTGCTCATCGCCGAACCACACCTTGCCCACGCTGAGCACGGTCATAGCGCCCAGGGAATTGGTCAGGGTGTACAGACCGACCTGCCCCTTGTATTCGGGGTTCCACAAATCTTTCCAGGATTTTGGAGGATTGGGCAAAAGATCGGTGCGGTACCCCAGCCCGGCGGGCTGGATGACGCCGATAACGCCCAGAACGTCGCCGTTGGTCGGGTCCTTGACCTGCATCATGGCGTTGTCAAGGTTGGGAATCATGGCCGGGGTCAGCGGCAGCATATATCCTTCGCGCCGCATCTGGGCCGACCAGATTTCGTTGAACATAAGCACGTCATAGGGGGCCTTGTCCTTGCCGCTGGCCCGCATCTCGGCCATCCAATCCTTGGCCAGGCCGATGGCCAGCACGATATCCACATCGTTGGCCTTGCTGAACTCAGGGATCAACTCGGTTTCAAAAAAGTTCTGATAGGCTCCGCCGAAGCACATGACCACCAGCTTGGGCCGTTCTGCGGCCACGGCGGGCGCGGAAACCGTCGTCAGCAGGCCGAGCGCCAGCATCAGGGAAACGAGACATTTACGCATGGGCTCTCTCCAGTGCTTGCCCGGCCCGCGGCGGACCGGGCGTTGGGAAGGGAAGCGCCGTGTTCAGCGCTGGTTCATGGGCACGTAATCGATATCAAACCCGTAGTGACGGGGCGACATGCGCGGCAAAATTTCCGGACGCAAATGCAGTTCGCGCGAGGGCAGACCGATGAACATAAAATGCTGGCCTTCCCGGCATTCGTTGTTGAGCAAAGGCATGCCCAGATTGGTTTCAATCTGGTGCACACGGTCGGGCGTGGTCACATAAGGCTTGTCGTCCAGCCACGTAACGTGGTTCTCGTTCTTATACCATACTTTAAAAGTATGGCCCGCGAACTCGCCGTCGCCCTCAAAAACATGGTAGCCGTCCAAATACCCGTCTTTGACGGCCCAATCTTTCTTGACCAAGGTACCCTGGAACAGTTTGCGGCCGCCGGTATGGGCCAGGGCCGCCTCGGCCGCGTCGCGCCCCGCGGCGCGGGCCTCGCGCACGGCCTTGCCCAGGGAATGACTTTCGCTGATGGTGCCGGGCACCACACAGTTTTTCATCACCGAAGCTGGCAGAAGCAACAACGCTATGGCCGTGTTGCCGAACGCGGCCATAGCCAGCATTTTACCCAGGCGTTCGCCCAGGGCGTCGTTGACGGCCTCGTAAATGACGGCCTTGTTGCCCCATTTGTCCACCGAAGCGATGGGCACGGTGGGTTCGCCCATCAGGCATGCCCCGCACTGAGCGATTTCCGGCACGGCCCGACCGGCATAGTCGGCGTCCACAGCATGGATGCCCATCGCCGCCGCCGTGGCGATGGGGCTGGGAGTGTTGGCCCCGCCCAGTTCGGGCACAATCAGGGCTTCGACCTTGCGACCGCTGATCTTTTCCAGAAAACGCACGGCCTCGACCATGTTGTTTTCGTATTTCCACTCCACAAGCCCCAGGTTTTTCTTCTGGCTTTCCTGCTCCGGAGACAGAGGGGCGCGGTTGCCCATGAAACTGACTGTGGCCGTCCAGGCGTCGTCCCGCAACGCGCCGGGATCGACGCAGGTGATGGAGCCAACGCGGGCCAGTTCCTTCTTAAGCAGAGTCAGCCCTTCGGAGGCCGTCCCTCCCCCGCCCACACCGTAAAAGGTGGCGCCCCAGGTCAAATCCTCCACGTCCTGTTCCGTTCTCAGCACCAATTCACTCATGTTGTTTCCTCGAATCGCTAGAGCGTTACAACTTTGAAGCGATCTTCCGGGCGGGACACGGCGTCCTGTTTCCCGGGTTTATATGCTCCACCCCCTGATGGACGGCGGCGGCCGCTCCGGAGGGACGGTGAAGTTTTGCCTCACGCGGGCGATTCCCGCGGGAAAACCCTTCCTATAAAAACCTCATATCCGCCAAGCGAGGGCAATCTCGCGAAGCCCAAAATATTTACATTTTTGTATAATAATATATACGTAAAATACTTTCCGATATTATCGAATTTGTAAACCGATTCGAGCAGGGTTGTTCAAAAAATCTCAGGAGGTATCCGGCGCGGCGCAAAAGAGCGGGGACGGGGTTCGACAGGCTATAAGGCCGGCGGATAAACTCAGGAACATTAGGTCGATTGTCGACATTTACCCGCCACTTTTCAATAACCGGGATAACGCGAGGCGTCAACCCAGACTGCCAAATTTGTCGATCTACTTGGAAACAACAAAATAAAATACTTTAATATGTACTTATCGATAATAAATTGAAAAAAAATCGACCGGCGGCCCAAGTCCATACTGACGGCCGGCCCGGCCTTCCCGGTCTCATCTGGATATTTTTTTCACATCAAGGAAACGTCCCCATTAATCTTTTGAAAAGCCTCTGTCCCAGTATCTGGTCAATCTTTTTTTTGAAAAATTATGCCGGCGCAAAAACAGCCATGCTCCACACGGGCTGGCGGAAACACGACCTTGGTCTGTTCCCCATCCCTGCTCTCTATGCCGTAGACCTCGTGCTCGGCAACGGGCCCGCTCCCTGCGGGATACCCTTCGGGCAGCCGCGCTTGGCGCCCGCGAAGCCTGCGGTTCCGGGCAATGCGCCGCCGCCCCTCAGGGCAGGCATATACAATGTGTCTACCCTGAGCCATCCGCTGAAATCACTTGACAGTCCGGGCGGCACCTCATTAGAAGAAGGTATGTCGATTGTCGACATTTTTATGACGACAATACGCCCATCCCGTTTCCCGTCCGTATTACGACATACGGGAAACAATTTTCAGGCCAAGCTGGCGATAATGCTCCAGAATGGCCGCCCGAACAGCTTCGGGACGACGAGTTTTGATCGTTTCCAGCAGGTCCGCGTGTCGGGCGCGCGCTTCATCCAGAGAATAAGCGTGCAGCCAATGAGGCAGGATAAGAAACTTGGAAATGCGGCGGGTCAGAAAATGGATGGTCCGAATCAGCACCTCATTGTCTACATAGGCCAGCAGGCAGTCATGAAACCGCGAGTCGGCGGCCATCCATGCCGAAACATGGTCGGGCTGACCGCCGAAATGGTGCAGAAGTTCCTCCATTCCCCGGAAATCGTCTTCCGTGAACAAATGGCAGGTGGACGCCACTCCCCAGCCTTCCAGAACGCCGCCGCTGGTGAACGAATCCAGAATTTCCCGAGGCGTGAGCGCGGCGATGGATTTACCTTTCTGCGGCGCGGACACTACCAGGCCCTCGCGTTCCAGAAGCGACAGCGCTTCGCGCACCGGAGCCCGGCTGATGCCCAAGCGTTCGGCCAGTTGCGCCTCTTTGATGCGGTCGCCGGGTTTCAGCGCGCCCCGCAGCAAATCATCTTTGATAACTTCGATAATCTGGTCACTGTACAGCTTTTTCTCAATCATCCGGACCGGTCCTTCAGGCCAGAAGTGACAACACTCACTCTAAGCCTAGAAGAGGCCACAAAAAAACACAAGCGCGTCGTCCGGGCGGAGCGGCCGCGAGCGCTTGCTAAAATTACGAAAAAAAACTTCCGCCCACGGTAGCGGCATCTCCGGCATTCGGGAAAAACGGACGCCGGACGACCGATACCGATTTCATCGTCGGCTTTCCCGCGTTTTTTCGCGCGGGGTCAACCTGCAAGGAGAATATAGCATGAATCTCAGTCGTTTCCCTCGTCGGGGCTATGTGCAAACGCCTACCCCCATCCAGCCTTTGCCCCGTTTTTCGCACGCCCTGGGCGACAAAATCAACGTGTTCATCAAACGTGACGACCTGTTGCCCGGAGCCATGGGCGGCAACAAAACCCGCAAGCTGGACTTCAGCCTTGCCGATGCTCTGCGCCAAGGCGCGGACACCATCATCACCTGCGGCGCCGTGCAGTCCAACCACTGCCGTCTGACATTGTCCTGGGCCGTCAAAGAGGGGCTGGACTGCCACCTGGTGCTCGAGGAACGGGTCAAAAACAGCTATAACCCCGATTCGTCGGGCAACAATTTCCTGTTCCAGCTTTTGGGCGTGAAGTCCGTCACTGTGGTGCCCGGCGGCTCGGACATGCCGGCTGAAATGGAAAAGGTGGCCGAAAAACTGCGTTCCCAGGGCCGTAAGCCCTATATTGTGCCCGGCGGGGCGTCCAATACCGTCGGAGCGTTGGGCTACGTGTCCTGCGGCGAAGAAATGTTCCGGCAAATGTTCGACATGGGTCTTGCCGTAGACCATTTGGTGGTGCCCAGCGGCAGCGGCGGCACCCATTCGGGTATTCTGGCCTCCGTTCTGGGGAACAACATGCGCCTGCCGGTCACGGGCATCGGCGTGGGCCGCGCCAAAGACGCCCAACGCGCCCTGGTCCACGGTCTGACCGAACAAACCCTGGCCTATATAGGCGTTGACGTCGCGGTACGCGACGAGGACGTGGCGGTCTTTGACGACTATGTGGGGCCCGGCTATTCCCTGCCCACCCCGGCCATGATCGAGGCCGTGTTGATGCTGGCCCGCACCGAAAGCATCCTGCTTGATCCCGTGTACTCCGGCAAGGCCATGTCGGGTCTTATCGATCTGGCCCGCAAGGATTATTTCCCCAAGGGCGCCAATGTGCTTTTCCTGCACACCGGCGGCTCGCCCGCTTTGTTCGCCTATCTCGACACGTTCCGTAACGATCCCAAGTTCTAGCGCAGGTTGGTTTTACCGAAGCAGGGCACGATGTTCCACCGCTCAAGGTCCACGCCTCCACCGGAGTTCCACGCCGCAAACGCGCTTCGACCGCGCTTCGGTATAGTCGGCCGCAGGCTCGCCATGCTTGCCGACAGCCGCTAAAAATGCGGTTCCCCCGGGGTGCGACGGACTACGGACTCTTGCCCCACTCGGCTCCTTTACACCTTCAACCCGGAATGCGGGCCGCGTCTTCCGCCCCCAACACGGAGGACGCGACCCGCGCCACATTCCGCAACCGAAAGCCGGGGCGGCGACATGAGCCAAAACAGAGAGATTATCGGCATCGTGGGCGGCGTCGGGCCTTACGCGGGGCTCGATCTCATGCAGAAGGTCTTTGACCAGACCGTGGCCGGGACGGATCAGGATTACCCCTCCGTCATCCACATGTCGTTTTCCGCCGACATCGCTCCCCGCCCGGAATTTCTGCTCGGGGCCTCCGAGGTCAACCCGGGCCCGGCCCTGGGTCGGATCATGGCCCGTCTGGCGCGGGCCGGGGCCACCCTGCTGGCCATGCCGTGCAACACGGCGCACGCGGCGCCCATTCTGGACGCCGCGCTGCGGGAACTGGACGACTCTTTGCGAAGTGTGCCTCCTTCCACTGCGCACGTCCGCTTTCTGTCCCTTCTGGACGCCGTGACGGACGCCCTGCGGGACCGGCTGCCGTCCACCGGCGGCGGCCGTCCCGTGGGGCTGTTGTCCACCCGGGCAACCTTTGAAACAGGCCTGTACCAGCGTTGTCTGGAACCGGCGGGTTATATCCCTCTCTTCCCCGACGGCATGGGGCGCGAACTGGTGCAAAGCGCCATCAACAACCCCGATTTCGGTATCAAAACCCATGCCCGTCCGGTCACGCCGCAAGCGCGAAACATACTGCTCGACGCCGCCCGCGATCTGGCGGACCGGGGAGCCGAAGCCATTCTTCTGGCCTGTACCGAAATTCCTCTCGCCCTGCCGGAACCCCGCCTGTTCGGTCTGCCCGTGCTGGACAGCACGCTCATCCTGGCCCGGGCCCTGGTCCGCGCCGTGGCCCCCGAACGTCTGAAACCCTGGCCCGAATAATTCCGCCCCGTTTCCCGTCGTCGCGGGCAATCAGCTCCGCTTCGCCCCCTCGCCGCCGAACCGGCTTTCAGCCGTCAAAAAGCGGTATACATTTCTTATTTTCTTTTATAACAATTTTCTCATCACCCGCGCGACGCGCCGTCGCAGACTCTGCTCTCGGCAGGAGAGGCCGCCTTCGCGCCATCCGTTTTTTGCCTGGCGGGCGCCCGCCGTCACCCCAGCTTTTTACAGGGAGAGTGCATCGTGGAACCTTATTACGCCGGCTGGCTTTCCATCCTTCCACCGGTCATTGCCATCACTCTGGCTCTGCTCACCAAAGAAGTGCTGTCCTCGCTGCTCATCGGCATCTTATCCGGCACCATCATTTATGCCCTCAATGTTCCGGGCGTATCTTTGCTGGTGGGGCCGATAGAAATAGCGTTCAATGTGATGGTCGATAAAATCGACATGAATATCATCATATTCTGTTCATTGCTGGGAGCCTTGGTGTACGTCATCTCCATGGCCGGGGGCACCGCCGCCTACGGCAAATGGGCGGCGAGCAAAATCAAAAGCCGCCGTTCCGCCCTGCTCTCCACCAGCGCGCTGGGCGCCTTCGTGTTCATCGACGATTACTTCAACTGTCTGACCGTAGGCACGGTGATGAAGCCCGTCACCGACGCCCACGGCGTTTCCCGCGCCAAGCTGGCCTATATCATCGACGCCACGGCCGCTCCCATCTGCATCATCGCCCCCATTTCCAGTTGGGCGGCGGCGGTAGGCAGCAATCTCAAGGCCACCGGCGCTTTCGACAGTGATTTCGCGGCGTTTGTATCCACCATCCCTTACAATTTTTACGCTCTGCTCTCGCTGATTATGATCGTGGTGGTCAGCCTGACCCGTTTTGACTTCGGTCCCATGCGCGCGGCCGAAAAACGGGCGGAGCAAGGCGATTTGGGCGCGCTGTCCTCGCCCGTTGTCGACACGCTCGACGCAGACCGGACACGGCGCGGCGGCATTCTGGACATGCTGCTGCCCATCGCCAGCCTCATCGTATTTTCCGTGCTGGGGCTGCTGTACAGCGGGGGCTACTGGGGCGAGGACGAGGCCTATCACACGCTGGCCGCGGCCTTCGGCAACACCACCGCCGCCCAGGCTCTGGTCTGGGGCTCGTGCGGAGCCCTGATCGTGGCCTTGCTGTTGTTTGTGCCGCGCGGGCTCGTTTCCTTCCGGGGCTTCATGGACGGCGTGGTGGAAGGCATGAAGACCATGCTCACCGCCAATATCATTCTGGTGCTGGCCTGGACCATCAGCGGCGTGTGCCGCGATCTGCTCCAGACCCCGCAATTCGTGGAATCCATCGTGGCCGGAGGCCAGGCCTCGGGCGCCCTGCTGCCCGCCATCGTGTTTGTCGTGGCGGGGTTTCTGAGCTTTTCCACCGGCACGGCGTGGGGCACCTTCGGCATTCTCATCCCCATCGTGGTGCCCGTGGCCCAGGCCATCGATCCCAATCTGCTGGTGGTCACGCTGTCCGCCACCCTGGCGGGCAGCGTGTTCGGCGACCACTGTTCCCCCATTTCCGACACCACCATTCTGTCCAGCGCGGGCGCGGGTTGCAACCATGTGGAACACGTCTCCACGCAGTTGCCCTATGCTTTGGTTGTGGCCGGGGCCTGCTTCGCGGGTTATACCGTGGCCGGGGTCAGCGGCGGCAGCCTGGTTTTGAGTCTGGGCACCGCCACAGCGGTTCTGGCGGCCCTGATCATAGGTATCCGCCTGTTCCATCCGGCCCTCCGGACCGAAAACGCCCAGACGGCCTAACCCCGATCGGCGTTTCCCCATACGCAAGCCCGCCCGGTTCCGAAAAAATTCGGAGCCGGGCGGGCTTGCGTATGAGCCCCTGGAGCATTTTGCTTTTGAAATTATCCAATTTCAAAAGCGGCGGTCGTCATTTCGCCTGAAAAGCATGTTTTTCAGGCTCATTCGGCGCGGGCGTCCGCTTCCGCGGACGCCGGAGCAGTTGCCGTTTTCAACGGCAAACCGCTCTAAAAACATAACGGGATCGACGCGTGATAATCATCAGATGTTGCCCACCAAATCAATACTCGGCTTGAGCGTCTGCGCCCCCGGTCTCCATTTGGCCGGACAAACCTGATCGCCGTGTTCGGCCACAAACTGAGCGGCCTCCACCTTACGCAGCAGTTCCTCGGCATTGCGGCCTATACCTGTATCGTGCACCTCGTAAACCTTGATCCGGCCTTCGGGGTCCATGACGAAAGTACCGCGCAAGGCCTGCCCTACATCCTCCATATACACGCCCAACGAACGGGCCAGAACTCCCGTGGCGTCGGACAACATGGGGAAGGGAACGGCCCGGATGGTTTCGGAGGCATCGGCCCAGGCTTTGTGAGCGAAATGGCTGTCCGTGGAAACGGAATAGATCTCGCATCCGATATTCTTGAATTTTTCGTATTGCTCCGTAAGATCCTCCAATTCCGTGGGACACACGAACGTGAAGTCGGCGGGATAAAAAAATAAGACGGACCAGTGGCCTTTCAGGTTGTCCCTGTCAATGACGCGAAACTCACCCCGGCAAAAGGCCTGGACCGAAAAATCGTCCAGCGTGCGATTGATGAGATTTTCCATGCGGTATGGCTCCTTGCTTGCGTCCGCCGTGTGCCGTGCCGACACGGGACGAAACAACGACGGACGATCGAGGCGACAAGATGACCCATTTCCGATGAGCGGACCACGATTCTTTTTCGCCCCCGCATGTGTGTTGCCTGCTCCGGTCCCGCCGGGGAAACCGCCGCCCGGCGCAAGCAGCGCCCGTAGCCGTGCTGCAGGTTGCCGTCGGCCCGGGCCCTTATAGGCAACCGGAAACATGAAAATTCGGCCAAGGCGGTCAGCACGTCGCCGGATCGGCATAAAAAAACGCAGCGATGGCAGGCGGTTGCATGTCGATCAGGGTATCGCTGCGGGGAAGGGTCCACAAAACGAAAATTATAGCGCCAATCCCTTATTCATAACAATATAGTTTCGCTGCATTTTCCATCAAGGCGGGCAAAAAAATTATGTGGCGGATGCAAACCGAGCCGGGTGACAAGGGCCGCCCCTGCGGCTATACTGCCGAAGCGGGAGATAAGGCATGGTGTCGATCCATACCGGCCTCAGCGCCCTGAACGCCTTTGCCACGGGCGTACAGGGCACGGCCTACAACATCGCCAACATAAACACCGCCGGATTTCAACCGGTTTCGGTGGACTATAGAAGCGGCCGCCCGGCCGATCAGGGCGTACGGCCCGTCGTTACCCGCCCCCCGGCCGACACGACGGTCTCCGCCACCCCCGCCGCCGGGCAATCTTTGCCCGTCTCACACGTCAATGAAGCGCGGGAAATGACCAAGCTTATAGTCAACCAACGCTCCTTTGAAGCCAACGCTGTGGTTATCCGCGCCAGTGACGATTTGATCGGCACCCTCATCGATCTCAAAATTTAAGTCCGATCAGGGCAGGCCCAGTTCCTTACGCTTGCGCCACAGGGTCACTCCCGTGACACCCAAAAGTTCCGCCGCTCGTTCCAGGCTGACGCCCAGGCCGAGGACGCGGCGGATGTGCCGTTCCTCCAATTCTCGCAAGGTCAGGATGCGTCCATGCCCCACCCCGAAGTCGGCCGCTTCGGTTTCCGGAGCGCCGTCCGCCGAGGGAAGAAACGCCGGGGGCAGGTCGGCCGGGGTCGCTTCGCGGCCTGCTGCCAACAGAGCCAGCCGGTCCATAACGTTGCGCAGTTCCCGCGTGTTGCCCGGCCAGTCATGGGCCAACAAAGCTTCCCGCACCGGCTCCGACAATACGGGCGGTTTTCTTTCCCCCGCCTGTCCCTTTTCCCCATATTCCACAGCCCGCAGCAAAAGACGCCGTGCCAGGGGCTCAATGTCGCCGCGCCGTTCGCGCAGGGGCGGAATACGGCATTCGAACACGTTGAGACGGTAATACAAATCCTCCCGAAAGCGTCCTTCGCGCACCATGACGGCCAGATCGCGATTGGTGGCGGCCAGCACGCGCACATTCAGTCGCAGAGGTTTGTTGTCGCCCACACGCTCAATAACCCGATCTTCCAGAAAGCGAAGCAGTTTGGCCTGGGACGAAAGCGACAGTTCGCCTATTTCATCCAGAAACAGAGTTCCGCCGTCCGCGCTCTCGAACTTTCCCGCCCGATCACGCACCGCGCCGGTAAAGGCCCCGCGCACATGGCCGAACACCTCGGACTCAAACAGCGATTCGGCCAGGGCCGTGCACGTCACCTCCACGAACGGCCCCGCCGCCCGCCCTGAATCACGGTGCAGGGCGCGGGCCAGCGAAGTTTTGCCGGTGCCCGTCTCACCCGTGAACAGCACCGATGCCTCGCCGTTCGCCAATTTGCCCACCAGACGCTGCAAGTCCAGCATGACCGGCGACGTCACCCCCCGAAACCAAGCTTCGACGCCTTCCTCCGCGGTCGTCACCGCCTTGCGCAGCCGCCGGTTTTCCCGCCGCAGGTCCACTACCGTGGAAACCTTGCGGATCAGGTGCTCGAGCTGATCCACGGAAAAAGGCTTGGGCAGATAGTCGAAGGCCCCGGCTTTAATGGCCTCCACCGCATTTTCATACGAGGCGAAGGCCGTCATGACCACACACACCGTATCCGGGTGGCGGGCCAGGGTCTCGCGCACCAGCTCCACGCCCGACATGCCGCCCATGCGCATGTCCGTAAGCAGCACATCCGCCGGTTCTCCGTCCATCCCCTCCAGGGCGGTCTTGCCGTCCGGCGCGCTCCGCGCCGCGCAACCCAGTGTTTTCAGTCCCAGTACCACCGTGCGCGCTATGGCTTCGTCGTCGTCCGCCACCATCACCCGTAATATTTCGGACATGGATGCCCTCCTTTGCCTTAATCGGGAAAAATCCTTCCTACCGGCGGTGTGCGGGGCAAAGCTCCGCAGCATATCTCAACACGACGGCAGCAACACGGTGAACGCGGAACCGCCGCCGGGGCGGGGGGCGTAGCGGACCAGACCGCCGTGGGCCTCCACAATGGTGCGGGTGATGGCCAATCCCAGGCCGGTCAATCCCTCCCTGGTTCCGGCCGAACGGCCGTGGGAAAACGGTTGGAACAGGCGTTCCTCCTGTTCGGGCGTCATACCCGGCCCGTCGTCTTCCACCTTCAGGACCGCGCAACGCCCCCCGGCCGGATGAAAATGCCCCGTATCAATCCCGGCTTCCACACTCACCCACACGTTCCCGCCCGACGGAGTGACGCGCAACGCGTTGGACACCAGGTTGGACACGACCCAGGCAAAACGCTCGGGGTCCGCATCCACGGCGGGAACATCGGACCCGGCCCGGAACTCCAGCGTGACGTTTTTTTCCCGCGCCACCAACCGGAACGGTCCCAGCCATTCGGGGAGCCGGGCCGCCAAATCCAGGCGTTCCGGCCGCAGACTCAGGGCGTGGGGGCTCATGCGGGCGATGTCCATGAACTGCCCGGCCACGGTGCGCAGCCGGGCCACGTCCTGCCCCACGGTGGTCACCAGCATGGTCATATCCTCATCCAAGTCCCGACGGCGGGCCAGCAAATCGGCGGCCAGCCCCAAAGACTGGATGGGGGTTTTGAGTTCGTGGGAAATCCAATCCATCATTTCCGAACGCAGGGTCGTCCGCCTCCGTTTTTCGGTTACGTCGCTGAGCAGATAGACTTGCCCGCGCCCGCCCGGCAGTTCACGCCGTCGGGCCGCGAAAAACAGAGGCCCCGCCGTCCCGGCGGGCGGCAGCAGTTCCACATCGCGCGATCCCTGGAGATCGGGCTTCAACGCGTCGCGCAGGGTCAGATAATTGGGCGAGGCCGTGGACAGGTCGGTCCATAGTTTGCCTCTCACCGCCTCGGCGGGCAAGTCCAGGATTTCCAACATGCGGCCCCCGACGTGGGCTACCGTTCCGGCCGCGCTCAACACCAACACGGCGTCCTCGGCCGCGTTGAGAACGACCGCCAACTTGTTTTTTTCCTCCACCAGGGCATCCAGGTTGAGGGCCTCCAACTGACCCAGGCGAGTCCACAACCGCGCCAGTTCGTCAAACAGGACGCGCACTTCCAAAGTTTGCGGATCAGGCAGGCGCAAGCCTCCGCGCAGGGACGGCCTGTCCTTGAATACTTCCGCCGCCCGGCGCAGGGGATGGGCCACGCGGGCGGCAATGGCGTCGGCCTGGAAAAAGGCCCACACCGTGCCGCCCAGAAAAATCAGCGCCCCCAACAGGACGACGATGTCCCGCAGCCGGGCGTTTTCGTCCAGGCGGCGAAACATGCCCCGCTCGTTGACCTTGACCAGAGCGTCCAGCCCGGCGCGCAACCCGGCGTAGACGGCGTCCCGCTCCGGCCCGGTCGAAACCGCGTCGAACCGGCTCCAGGCCGCGCGCAGTTCGTCCACAACAGCCTGTTCATCGTGTTCGGTGATATTGCCTTGCTCCCGCTCCAGGGCCTCCTGAAACGCCGTCCGCCAGTGCTCCGGCGTTTCGCCGTACAGAGCGGGAAAGCGCAGGCCGTTGACGGCTTCCTCCATCTGACGCACATAGACCACGGATTCGTAATTCATCCGTACCAACTGATCGGGCAGACGGCTGGCGAAAAAAACGCCCAGCATCAGCAGGCCGCCCAGACAGCCGAAGGCCAGCACCACCCGCACAAAGGCCCGGGCCACGCTGCGATGCAAGGTCGGCAGGGGGTATCGTCCCGGGACGGCGTCGAATCCGTCGTCTCTCCGTTTTTCCGCTGCCTTGCGCATAGACGACCTCAATGTCTTTCGGTCCAATGGCGGGGCGTGACGTTGGCGATGTGCACGTCCACACCTACGGCTTCGTATAAAAAATCCAGAATGAACGATCCCCGTAACCGCTCGCGCAGGGGCGTCAGACGAGACTTGCCGAAAATGGCGTGACGCACGTTGCGTTCGCTGGCAAAGTTGACCAGGGTTGCGGCCACATCCGTACCCTCCAGTTGCACCACCTCCGCCCCCAGACGCACGGCCAGGGCCAGATTGTTCTGCAGACCCCGTTGCAGAGCGGCTTCGATGCGGGCCGGGCCTTCCTTGGGCCGCTGCACATAGACCACGTAGCAGGGCGAACCCATCTGCCCGGCCAGACGCACGCCCCGGCGAATCAAAGTTTCGGCGTCGGTGGGGTCGGAACTCAGGGCCACCATGACCGCCTCCATGGCCTGCCCGGCCGCCGCGCGGGATAAAAGTCCGTTGGCCTCGATTTTGCGCACCTGATCGCCCGAGGCTTCGCGCAGGCACAATTCCCGCAGAAAGGACAAATTCTCATAGGTGAAAAAACCGTTCAGCGCCCGCTCGGCCTGGTCCGGGCCGTAAATCTTGCCCTGGCGCAGGCGTTCGCGCAGGTCCTCCTTGCTTACGTCCACGGTCACCACCTGATCTGCCCGACGCAATACGGCGTCGGGCAGACGTTCGCGCACGGCCACGCCGGTCACACTCTCCACCCGTTCGGCCACGGATTCGAGGTGCTGAACGTTGAGCGTGCTGATGACGTTGATACCGTGCTCGAGCAGAAGCAGCACGTCCTGAAAACGTTTGGGCCGGGGCGAACCCGGCGCGTTGGTGTGGGCCAGCTCGTCCACCAGGGCAATCTGGGGGACGCGTTGCAGCACGGCATCCACGTCCAGTTCGGCGAATTCCGTTCCGCCCGATCTCCAGGTCCGGGTGGGCGTGCGCTCCAATCCGTCCAGCAAAGCCAGGGTATCGGAGCGATCGTGCAGTTCCACATAGCCAGCCACTACGTCGAAGCCCTGGTGCAGCAAGCGGCGGGCCTCCTGAAGCATGGCGTAGGTTTTGCCCACCCCGGCGGCGTAGCCCAGGTATATCTTGAGCGATCCCCGGCGCTTGCGCTCCAGCACGTCGGCGAATTCCTGCATGGCGATCCCTCCGTACCATAGGCCTGGGCGGACCGTCGGCCCGCCCAGGTTCATCCTGGCTACACAATGCCCGTCGCCGGGACAACCCGGCGAGCGGACACCGGCTCGGGGGCGCGGTTCCCCGAACCGGCGCTTCCCCTATCCGCCCGATTTGTCCAGAGCGAGATTGAGCTCCGGAACGTTGACCAGGGATTCGGGCGGCAGGGGACCGCCGGGATGAAAGACCAGCTTTCCCGCCAGATTTGTAACCGCTACCTCGCTCAGCCCCCGCGCCTCGGCTATGCGAGGGGCCTGGCACTTCGCCGCGCGCAGCGAGATGTGGGGGGCCAGTCCGGCGCCCGAGGCCGTAGCCGGGTCGGCGGACAGTTTGGCGTCCGCCGTGGCGCCGTAATGCTCAACCGTTGCCGCCGCCCGTTCGCACAACTTGTCGCTGGCGGGGGACAGGTTGCTGCCGCCCGCAGCCGCGGCGTTATAGTCCACGGCCGAGGGGCGGGGCCAGAAATATTCGGGCCGGGTGAACGCCTGAGCTATGGCTTTGCTGCTCACGGAACCGTTGCTGGAGCAGGCGGTCAGCACGCCCCAGGCGAAACCGCCCGCCGCGCCGAAGCTCAGTTCCTTGCCCTCCAGGTTGGATGCGGTTTCTTCGATATTCAGGCCCGCAAAGACTGCGGTGGGAGCCGATTCAAAGTAATCGGCAACCCCGGCCTTGAGAACCAGGAAAGACAACATGACCAGAAAAACCACCGTGGCGTGCTTTACGCGGCCGAACATCCATATCGAGGCCACGGGAATGACGATAAGGCACATGGTTTCGATGACATTGGTCCAGAACGTGGCGTTTTCCAGGGGATGCGTGGAATCTGGGCCGAAAAAGCCGCCGCCTGCTTGTCGATGAACCACAACATCGTGACCGAGAGAGCAATGATAAACATGATATAACGTATAGTCATGATATGTTTCTGCTACACTTGTTCCGTATATAAAACTATATACACTAAATATACCACTTAAAACACGAGAGTCGCTAGGCTGGAAATGGTCGACACGGTGCGCCTCCTAAAAATTTCTCACAGCCAAGGGTCAACAGGGCCAAGGCGGCGAATACCGCGATGGCCAGCCCCAACCAAACCACAACCATAACCTTCTTCCATCAAAACGGGTTTGTTTCGCCCTGTTCCATCCCAAGGGAAGAAAACAGGGCTGACGCGGACCTTCAGCAAAGCTTATGCCAATCTTAAAATTTTACATATTACAATATATTAAAATCTTACCAGCTCCACGACATCTTACATTTTGCAGGGTTGAAAAGGGATTTTCTTACAAAATGTAATCTCGGACAGAGAGCTCGCCTTCCGGACCGTCAAGCGCTGGTCAAGGCCGGGGCCGGGATGCTATACCCCCCGCATGGCATTGTGGACAAAACGCAACCGAGCCGTGGAACGGGCGGCGGCCGAAGTCATGCGCCCCCTGCCCGTGCGCTGGGGCTTGATGCTGGGCTTGTTCGTGATCATGGGCGTGGTGTGGTGGCAGCACTTCGACCGGCGTATGGACGACATCCGGGCCGAAAGTGCCTTCTGGGACGAAACCGGCGCATGGAGCTCCGCCGACCGCCGCGCCCTGGCTCTGCGGGCCCGCGCCTTCCGCGAACGCTGGGGGGTGGACGTGGCGGCCCATGTGCGCAACGGCCCCCTGGAACTGCCCCACCTCAAGGGAAGCGTCCTGTTCATCGGCATGGCCCCGGAGCGGGGTGAAGCCCTGTTGGTGCTGCCCGGGTTGGCATCCAACGCGCTCAAAGCCGAAGGCGCCCGTCGGGGACGAGATATGCGTCTGGCTCTGGAGGACGACTTGGCCCTGTGCCTGCGCGATGCTCCGTCCAAGGACTGTCTGCTCCGCACTCTGGACGCGTTGGACGCGCTGTTTTCCGCCGCCTAGACCAGACTGAGGTTGAACTTCGCTCAGGCCCGCAGGCATTTTCCATAAGCCTGCTCCTGCCCCACCTTATCCGGCGGGCAACGCCCCGCCGTTCGGATGAAGCCCATGATCTTGAAAACCGTGGAAATCCACACCGACGGCTCCTGCCTGGGCAACCCCGGTCCGGGAGGCTGGGCCGCCGTGCTGCGCTGCGACGGCACGCGCCGCGAAATATCCGGCGGTTACGCCCGCACTACCAACAACCGTATGGAAATTCTCGGCGTTATCCGAGCTCTGGAAAGCCTTAAGGAACCCTGCTCCGTGGACCTGTATACGGATTCGCAGTACGTGGCCAAAGCCATTCAAGATCGCTGGCTGGTCAACTGGCGGCGCAACGGTTGGCTGACCGCGGCCAAAAAGCCGGTCAAAAACCGCGACTTGTGGGAACAACTGACCATCCTGCTCAAACATCACCCCGTCCGCTTCCATTGGCTCAAAGGCCACGCGGGCCACCCCGAAAACGAACGCTGCGACGAACTGGCCCGGGCCCAGGCCGGTCGCGCCGATCTGCCGCCCGATCCCGGAATGTGACATTATTAGAATGGGTTGCCGTTGAAAACGGCAACCGCTTCGGCAGCCGCGAGAGCGGACGCCCGCGCCGAATGAGCCTGAAAACCACGCTTTTCAGGTGAAATGACGGCAGCGCCGCTTTTGAAATGGGACAATTTCAAAAGCAAAATGTTCTAAAAAGATGAGGCGGGGAGCCCCTTCCCAGGGGTTCCCCGCACTCGTTCGCTTTCCCGAAACTCCATAACGGGAGGAAACGCCGACTATTTCTGTCGGTTTTCCTTATCCACGCACACGCGGGACTCGCACAGCGGGGCAATACGAGCGGACACGGCCTGATGAGAGGGATGGTTGAGATAGTCATTCAACGCCCGTCTGTCGTCCACATCCACCAGCAAGGCCAAATCGTAAGAGGCGTCGGTGTCCACGATATTCAGCCCCGCTTCCAGATGACGTATGGCAGGTACGGAGGCAGGCAGGGTTTCCAGCAGGGCTTGGGCGAGTTCCAGATTTTCCCGCTTGGAGCGACCTTCCGCCCACTCTTTGAACTTCCACACGACGATGTGCTTCAACATATCTTTTCCTTCCTGCATTTTTCCGGTTTCCGGCGCTTCGCTTTTCGGCTTTGCCTACTTGTTCATCCCCGCCAACCGCCTTAAAGCCGCGCCGATGTCGCAGGCCAGACCCAGGGCGCGATCGCCCAGACGGGGCGGCACGGCCGCCTGAGTCAGGTTGATCCGGGCCAGACGCACGGCGGGGAACTTTTCCGTCAGATGCTCAAAAGGATAGCGGATAATACCCGGCGTGTTGAATCCCACGCCCAATTCCAGCAGAAGCAGACGACCGCCCGCGGCGCGTTCCAAAAAATCCCGGTAGCGGGGATAGCCCTCGCGGTGCAGGGCGTCCACAAAATGTTCATCCTTACGCAGATTGGGCACCAGAAACCGTCCGCAATGCGGACAACGCGGCACGTCCTCTTCCCGGATCAGAGTATCGCCTTCGCCCAGCGGCGCCAGCATGGCGTCCACGAAAGCCCGGTTGTCGTACACTTGCTCCCGACAGGGCAACGCGCACTGAAACAAGGCGTAATCGCCCTGGGGCGTGTAGATGCGCGCCTCGTCCAGGCCGAGCTTGCGCGCCTGACCGTCGGCGTTGGTGGAGGCGATAAACCAGTCTCTGCCGTGCAACAGGCGGGCCAGATCCACATAGGGAGGCAGGGCCGGGGGCTCGTAGCGCATGACCCGGATATGACGGGCCCAATACCCCCAGTAGGCGAGACGCGTGTCGGGCGTGATGTCCCAAAAGCCGGTGACGGCTTCCCAGACGGTGCGCAGGCCGAGGGCGGCATGGGCCGGAAAGTGGCGACGAAAGAAATCCGGATCGACGTAGTTGAGCCCGGCCGAGGCCGAAAGCCCGGCCCCCATGCCCACCAGTACGTATTCGGCCTCGTCCAGCCAGACGGCAAGGCGCTCCAGGGATTCCGGGGAAACGGCGGTCGGCGGCTCAGAACAGAGATTGGTAGAGGGCATGGTCTTCCTCGGTGTAGACGTCGAATATCACGCGGACTTGAGCGTCGGGATGACTGCCCAGCCAGGCCGTTACCGTGGCCAGGGCGATGCGGGCGGCCTCGGCCTTGGGAAAGCGAAATTCGCCGGTGGAGATGCAGCAGAAGGCCAGGCTGGAAAATTCCTGTCCGGCCGCCTCGACCGCCGCATCCAGGCAGGAGCGGTAGCAGGCGGCCAACAGCTCGCGGTGACGCTCTGTCGGCGGGCCGTCCACAATGGGCCCCACGGTATGGACGACGCGACGGCAGGGCAGATTGAAGGCCGGGGTGACGCGGGCCCGGCCCGCGGGTTCGGCCCAACGGCCGTCGGGGTGTTCACGTCGCATGAGTTCGTGGCAGGCCAGGCGCAACTGCACTCCGGCCGCCGAATGGATGACGTTGTCGATGCAGGCGTGCAGAGGAACAAAACACCCCAACATGCCCGCGTTGGCCGCGTTGACGACGGCGTCGGCGTCCAGGCGGGTGATGTCGCCGCGCCACAGGCACAGGCGCTCCGCGTGGGGAACGATTGTGGCGGGAAACCGGTCGCGCGCCGTGGGCAGATCCCGCGCCCGGATCACGCCCTTTTCCTCGCGTTCCAAACCGAGCAGAGCATCCTGAAGAACGAGAACATCGTCCGGCACGGGACGGGGCGGGCGCACGTTCATCAGAGCGCGCAACAATCGTCGCCGCTCGCCGTATTCCTCGGGCAACGGGCCGGGCAAGCCGGGCGCGTCTTCTTCGCCCAAAAAAAAGTCCAACAACGCGTTCAACAACGCTTCCCGATCCATACCGCCTCGGAATAGATTCATCCAAATATTAAAAATTCAATAATACAAGACGATTGTCATGAACAATATGGAGAGACGCTCCGGCGGCGCAGCCGCGCTTCGCTTGCACAAAGTCAGGACAGACGCATAAGGTAAGATGATTTTGCCCTGATGTCGCCTCCTTAGAGCGGATTCGCTTTGACTTTTTACAAAGTCAAAGCTGAAAGACACGCTCGCTTCGGCATGTAACAGCGCAAATAAATTGCGCTTATGCCTTCGCGGCGGCCGCCTGCTCGCGCAGTCGGCAGAGCATTTTCAATGTGAAAATGCTCTAATCTCCCGTCGACAAAACGGCGTCCGGTTCAGCGAACGTTTTTCACGGCCAGCCACAAGGTTTCGGGGCTGCGCGCCTTGTTCCACTGGGAGCAGGCGCTCACCTGCGCCTCGCGCCAGGGCAGGGCGCGCATCCGGTCGCCCACGGCCTTCGCCTCGTCCGCGCCGCCGGGGTGGCCGGAGTAGGCATGGACGCTGAGCAGGCCGCCGGGCCGCAACCGGCCCCACACCGCCTCCAGAGCGGTCAGGGTGGTCGCGGCGGACGTCGCCACGCGTTTATCGCTGCCGGGCAGAAAACCCAGGTTGAACACGGCCAGATCAAGCAGGGCTTCGGCGTCCGGCAGTTCCCGGGCCAGCAGCGCGACCATATCCGCGTGATCACCGCGCGTCAGCCGCACCCGCCGTTCCAGTCCCCGTTGTCGCAGCAGAGCGGCGCTGCGGGCCAAAGCTTCTTCCTGCCGATCCACGGCCAGAACCATGCCGCCTTCCCCGGCCAGCTCGGCCAGAAAAACGGTGTCGTGTCCGTTGCCCGCCGTGGCGTCCAGCATAAGGGGACCGGCGTGCCGCTTCCATACGGCGTGGGCCGTTTCCAGCAGAGCCGAAGGGTTCAGCATGGAATCACGCGCTTTCCTTGTTTGCGAAAGAGCCGATACTCGTCACGTGGCGCACGGCCTTTTCCGCCTCCCAGGTCCGAAAGGCCGCCTCCCACGCCGCGAAGGGCGGCGCTCCTTCCTCATTTTCTTCCCTCATCCGGGTTTCCCCGTTGGCCAAGTCCTGCACCCAGGCATGGAAGGCGTCCAGGCCCCGGCGAAAGTCCGGGTCGCTCACCAGTTGGAAAAGCCGTTCGCCAAAAGCGGGGTCCGCCGGGTCGGCCCCGGCGATCAGCGCCACATGGCGAAACACCGCGTCGCGCGCGCCGTTCAGGGATATATCCCGTCCCTGCAGTTCCTCCAGGAGCGAAAAAAGATGGGGCTCGGCCCGACGCGACGCCTCGCACGCGGACGCGGGCACCCGCAAAACGGCCGTCAGGTTGTCGATTCCGGTATTTTCGTCTGATTCTTCCGGAACATCCAAAAAATAGAAACGCAGCCAATGTTCGTAACGGATGGCTTCCAGCAGGGCATCCGGCAGAGCGGGTCGAGACACGGAACTCCTCCAGAGGTGATTCGGGATGGAAATAAGAAAGTATGGACGCCGTCCGGGCCGAGGTCAAGATGTGACCTGATTATTATTTAACAAAATTGTAAATTTTATTCATACCACAATGTCCTGAAAAACGCCTTTTCCTCTTAAAAATTCCCGCTTTTTGCTTGCCAAGAGGAAATGGAGCGGCTATAGAACCCGCAGACGGAATTTGATTGACATTTTTGTATAGGGAGGCTCCCATGTCCCAGTGGCTCAAAAATAATGACGTACTCGGCACCACCAACCGAGGCACCCCCTGCGAATCGGGCTTGTGCACGCTGTGCCGGGCGGACTGTCAGGGTCGGTGCGAAACCTGGCTGGGCTCCATGCTGGGGCGGGACACCCTGTACCCCCGCGATTTCGGTGTGGTGACCGCGGGCAGCGGCAACACCGCTCCCGACGGCGTATGCTATAACGCTCTGCGCATCAACGGGTACCTGTACGGCGCCCGGGGCGCGGACAAGCACCAAGCCAAGTCCGGGGATACACTGTTTACCGACGTCAGTCTGGAAACCTCGTTCGGCGCGCGCCGCACGATCACCTGCCGCTATCCTTTTATGACCGGAGCCTTGGGCTCCACGTTCATCGCCGCCAAGTACTGGAATGCCTTCGCCACCGGCTGCGCTCTGTGCGGCGTGCCCGTGGTGGTGGGCGAAAACGTGGTGGGAGTGGATAAACAGTCTGAAATCAAACACGGCCGTATCGTCAAGGCTCCCGAACTGGACCGCCGCATCGATACCTATCTGCGCTATTACGACGGTTACGGCGCGATTATCGTACAGATGAACGTGGAAGACACCCGCAACGGCGTAGCCGAGTACATCGCCGACAAGTACGCGGACAAGGTGACCATCGAACTCAAGTGGGGGCAAGGCGCCAAAAATATCGGCGGCGAAATTCAGGTCAAAGACATTGAATACGCCGTGTTCCTCAAGAATCGCGGCTACCTGGTGGACCCCGATCCCACCCTGCCCGAAGTGAAGGAAGCCTATAAAGCAGGGGCGATCACCCACTTTGCCCGGCACAGCCGCCTGGGTTATACGGCCTACTCCAGCGCAGAACAGGTGGAAAAGAATTTCCGGGCCGAAGTTGCCTACCTGCGCAAGCTCGGCTTTCGCTCCATATCGCTCAAAACCGGAGCCTACGGCATGGAGGCTCTGGCCCTGGCCCTCAAGCTGGCGGGCGACTGCAAGCTCGACCTGCTCACCGTGGACGGCGCGGGCGGCGGCACGGGCATGAGCCCCTGGGACATGATGGAACAGTGGGGCGTGCCCAACATCCTGCTCCACGCCAAGGTGCACGAATACGCCTCGCTGCTGGCGGCCCACGGCGGCCGCGTGCCCGATATTTCACTGGGCGGCGGCCTGGCCAAGCCCAGCCAGATATTCAAAGCCCTGGCCCTGTGCTCGCCCTACGCCAAACTGGTGTGCATGGGCCGGGCCATGATGATACCGGGCTTTGTGGGGGCCAATATTGAAGGCGCGCTGCACCCCGAACGCCGGGCCGAAGTATGCGGCAACTGGGACAGCCTGCCCCGCACCGTGCAGGAAATCGGCACCAGCGCCGAAACCATCTTCGCGGGCTACCACGCCGTGGCCGCCAAGGTGGGCAAACGGGAAATGGCGCGCATCCCCTACGGCGCCATCGCCATGTGGACCAACCTGGACCGTCTGGGCGCGGGCCTGCAGCAGCTCATGGCCGGCGCCCGCAAGTTCGCCGTGGACGCCATTTCCCGCGACGACATCGCCTCGGCCAATCGCGAAACCGAACGCGAAACCGGCGTTCCCTTCATCACCGACGCCCAGGACGAGGCCGCCCGTCGTATTCTGTTGGGGTAAAAATCCTTCAAAAAGCGAGAGGGCGGAGGATGTTTTCTCGCATCCGCGCCCTCTCGCACCTCTCCGCCTCCCTTATCTATCACCTTTCACCGTGTGGATTCGCCGCCCTTGTTGACGACGCGCGGCGACCTCATCCCGAACGCGCGAGACAGCGTAGGCGGGGGGAACGCCATAGCCGACACGGAAGCCTCATGTCTATCCTGCTTACCTATTTCTCACTTCCGGCGGCCGCGGGAGCGGCCGCCCGCGCCGAATGAGCCTGAAAACCACGCTTTTCAGGCGAAATGACGGCAGCGCCGCTTTTGAAATGGGACAATTTCAAAAGCAAAATGCTCCACTGAAGCCGCCCTGCATCCCGACGCTGTGGATCTGGAACGAGCGCGCGCCTTTGCCAAGACATATACGGCTCAGTTCAGGGGGAAATGACAACGCGCCAGGTGTCCCGCGCTTCTCTCCGCCAAAGGCGGTTCCTCGCGGGAGCAAATATCCCGGGCATACGGGCAACGGGGATGAAAAGCGCATCCGACGGGCGGGTCCAGAGGACTGGGCAATTCACCGCTCAAGGCCGGGCGTTCGCGCCGGGCCTGCGGGTCACGGACGGGCGCGGCCGCCAGCAGAGCTTCGGTATAAGGATGGGCCGCCCCTTCGAACAATTCCTCACGGGCGGCCAGTTCCACCACCCGCCCCAGGTACATGACGGCCACCCGGTCGCTCATGAAGCCCACCACGCCCAGATCATGGGAAATAAACAAATAGGTCAGCCCCCGTTCCGCCTGTAAATCCTTAAGCAGATTGAGCGTCTGGGCCTGAACCGAAGCGTCCAGAGCGGACACGGGTTCATCGCACACCACCAGTCGAGGTCCGGCGATCAGGGCGCGAGCCACGGCCACGCGCTGCCGCTGGCCCCCGGAAAATTCATGGGGATAACGGTCGGCATGCTCGGCCGGGAGCCCCACCCGTTCCAGCATGGCCCGCACCGCCTCGCGCAGTTCGTTCCGCGTGGGCGACCGCCCCTGCGCCCGCTCGGCCAACAACAAAGGTTCGGCCACGGACGCGCCCACGCGATGTCGGGGATCAAGAGAGGAAAAAGGGTCTTGAAACACCATCTGCGCCCGCCGGGCAAGCTCGGCAACGGACCATTGCTCCAGAGCGCGCCCTTCCAACAGAATGTCGCCGGAAGTCGGCGGCAGCAGACGCACGGCCATACGGGCCAAGGTGGACTTGCCGCAGCCGGATTCCCCCACCAGACCCAGGGTTTCTCCGGCCGCCAAACTCAGGCTGACGTCGTTCACGGCCAGTACCCGAGCCGAACGCGGATCGAACAGTCCCCGCCGCGCCGCAAAGGCCCGCGTCACCTGCCGAAATTCCATCAACATGCTCAAATAACGTGCCTCTTTCTTTCGGGAAGCCGCTCTACCCCCGATTCCCATACATTTTGCAAGATCGACCGGCAGTAACGGCCTGCGCCGCCTCCCGGTCAATCCCCGATTTTCTCCGGCAGGGCGCAATACGCCCTGAACTCACTGCCTGCTTTTTTCCGGCTTTGCCGAAAAAAAGCAAGGCAACACCAAAGAGTCCATCTGATAAAAATCTTGGGAAGGAAGATCAAAGCTGGAACCCTTTTTTATAAAAAGGATTCCTTCCCCTTCACTTCCCTCTTTCCTACACCGGCTGATTCATGTCGCCGGTGACCTGAGCGCCGCTAAAGGTGGCCATATCGTTGAACACGGCTGCGGCGGCCCGCAACAGGGGCAGGGCCAGGGCGCAGCCCGTACCTTCGCCCAGACGCATGTTGAGGCGAAGCAAGGGTTCCTGTCCCAGAGCGGCGATTACACGGGCGTAGCCCGGTTCGGCCGAGGCGTGGGCCAGAAAAGCATAGTCGGCCACGACGGGACACAATGCGCGGGCGGCCGTATAGGCCGCGGTGGAGATAAAGCCGTCCACCAGTACGGGTATCCGGCGTGAAGCCGCGCCCAGCACAACCCCGGCCAGCACCGCGATTTCGTAACCTCCCAGGGCTGCCAATACGGCCAGAGCCCCCTCGGGCGTGGACGCGGAGGCCACCAGGTCCGCGTGATGAGCCAGGGCTTTTTCCAATACTTCGATTTTGTGTTTGACGCCGGCCGAAGTAAGGCCGGTGCCCGGACCGGCAGTCTCGGCGGGACTCAGCCCCAAAAACGCGCAAAACAGGGCGGTGGCCGGGGTGGAATTGCCGATGCCCATCTCTCCCGTAGCCGCCAAACGCGCGCCGTCGTCCGCGGCCCGACGCGCGATGTCCGCGCCGCACAGCAAGGCGCGCTCGCAGTCCTCCACCGACATGGCCGACTGCTCGGACAGATCGGCCGTACCCGGCCCCAAACGCAGATTGACCAGGCGCGGATGTTCCAGAGCTTCGCCCACGCAGCCCGCGTCCACTACGGTCATCTCCAGGCTGTTGAGTCGGGACAGCACGCTGATGGCAGCGCCTCCGGTCAGAATATTGGCCAACATCTGACGAGTGACTTCCTGCGGGTAGATACTGACGCCCTGACGGGTCACGCCGTGATCTCCGGCGGCCACCACGATAACGGCCGGGTCCACCCGAAGCGGCGTTTGTCCGCCGGCCATGAGGAACAGACGACGGGCCACATCCTCCAGAACGCCGAGACTCCCCCGGGGTTTGGTCAGCTCGTCGAGATGGGCTCGGGCCCGATCGGACAAAGAGACATCCACGGAACGTATGGAATCGAGCAAAGAACGCAGGGAATCGTTCATACAACCTCCCAAATAATGGCGTTATGACGATACAACGCTGGTCCGCGTTCCGCAAGTTTGTCCCCCTTCCTTTCTTCCGGCGGGTCAGCTCACGCTTGTCGCCGCTGTCCGGCGGCTCTCGTTTTTCGGCCGAAAATCCCCTCTGGACGGCATTTCGGGCACGCGCTATAGGGACCTATCCCCTCACGATTCCAATCTGTTGGAGTATATATGTCCTTCCGCTTTCACCTTTTTTCGCCGTTCGGGCGGCCGTCGGCTCTTCTATCGGCCGTCTGTCTGCTCGGAGTTTTTCTGTTCCCGGCCGGAGGGTCCGCGGAGGAGAAGGCGGCTCCCGCTGTAGAAAGTTCGGCGGATACTTCCACGAACGCTTCCACCCCGACTTCATCCTCCCCGGCTCCATCCGCCGCGGTTCCCCGCCCCTGGTTCAGCCTGGCCGACGTGGAAAACAAAGCCCGGAGCCTTGCGGACAAGCCCTTTGTCAATCCGGACGGCCAGGTGCCCGAATTTCTGCTTAATCTGAGCTACGACCAGTGGCGCAAACTGCGTTTTCGGCCGGACCACGCCTTGTGGCGGGACGAGGATTTGCCCTTCGAAGTGCAGTTCTTCCACCCCGGCCTGTTTTATAACCGTCTGGTAACACTCAATATTGTGGACGGCCCCGTTCCGGCCCGTCTGCCGTTTTCGGCGGACATGTTCGAGTACGGAGACGAGGCGCTGGCCGCCAAGGTGCGCGACACTCCCCTGGACTTCGCCGGTTTTCGCCTGCATTTCCCCATCAAAAACGGAAAGTATAAGGACGAAGTGGCTGTTTTTCTGGGAGCCACCTACTTCCGGGCCGTCACCGCGAATTCCCAGTACGGTCTGTCCGGCCGGGGGCTGGCCATCGACACGGCGCTGCCCTCCGGGGAGGAATTTCCTTATTTTCGGGAATTCTGGCTGGTCAAACCCGCACCCGACGCCGAAGCCATCACTTTGTATGCCCTTATGGACACTCCCAGCCTGACCGGGGCCTATCGCTTCGTCATCACGCCGGGCGACAGAACGATCATGGACGTGCGCTGCACCTTGTTCGCCCGCAAGGGGGCCGAACGTCCGGCCAAGATTGGCCTGGGCGCGCTGACCAGCATGTTCCTGTACGGCGAATCCGGCAACGGCCGCCCCGGCGACTATCGTCCGGAGGTGCATGATTCCGACGGTCTTCTGTTCAGGGACAATGAGGAACACTGGTTCTGGAGCCCTCTGAACAATCCCCGACGGCTGGCCGTCAACAGCTTTCGTCTTGACTCGCCGCGCGGTTTCGGCCTCATGCAGCGTGACGCCGCTTTCGATCATTACCTGGACCTGGAAGCCCGCTACGACCGCCGCCCTTCCCTGTGGGTGGAACCTCGCGACGACTGGGGGCCGGGACGGTTGGAACTTATCGAAATCCCCTCTGAAGAGGAAATACACGACAACATGGTGGCCTTTTGGGTACCGGACCCGCCCCTGCCGGAAGCGGCGGACGGCACGCCCCTACCCGATGGCGAACGCGCCTATCCCGATACCATGCGCTACGCCTACCGCCTGTATTGGATGGAACCGGGCGCTTCGCCCCACGCCCTGGGCCGGGCGGTATCCACCCGCACCAGCCGGGACAAGGACGGCGATACCCTGCGCTTTTTCATCGATTTCGAAGGCAGGGAACTGAATGCCCTGCCCGCCGATATCGGCCTGAGCAGCCGGATTGAAACCCCGGACACCGTGCCCGTGCTGGAAAAGCAACTGATCAAAAATCCGGCGACGGGCGGCTGGCGGCTGGTGTTTCAGATCCGCCCGCCCAAAGAGGAAGGCGTCATGCAAAGCCTGAAGGCCGCCCGTGAGGGCGCGTCCAGCATACGTTTGCGCGCCTCGCTCCTGCGTGGAGAAAATTTGCCCGATCCGCTTACCGAAACTTGGGTATACGATCTGCAACTGTAAACGGCTTCGACCGGAATAGGATATGACCACAACACCTTTTTCCCCGGCCGGCGCAGGCGCGGCCACTCCGACGAACGCGCCGTCCGACGAACGGGGCCGTCGTTCCCGCGACCGGGTCCTTCTCTATTTGCGGGGCATGGATCTGCCCCCCTTGGAAAGCGTGGACCTGGCCCGCGAAAGCCTGAGTCGATCCGGTCCCGACGCCGACCCGGCCGGGGCCATGCGCGAATTGCGCGACCTGCTGGCGGAACGGGGCCTGACCCACAGCGCACAAAACAGCCGGGGCGAACGTTTGCTGTCCGCGCCGCCCATGAACCGTCGTCCCATGATAGCCGAGGAACTGACGCCCCGACGGCGGCTGACCTCTCTGTTCGACCGCCTGCGCCGCCGGGGCCGCTCGGCCCCTACAGTTCAAATCCGACCCGCACCGGAAGGCGATCGTCATGGATAAAACCGTCCACGCCGTATGGGAACGGGCGGGCGGCAGGCGGCGGCTCCTGCTGCTGGCCCTTATTATCGTGCCCTCGCTGCTGGCGGCCCGCACCATGTATAGCCTGCTGCCCCACAAGGGCGCATCGGGGCTGGAACTGGCCATGACGATTCTGTTCGCCGTATTGTTCGCCTGGATTTCCGTAGGATTCTGGAGCGCGGCGGCGGGCGCGCTGGTCATGCTGCGGGGGTACGACCGTTTTTCGCCCACCCTGGCCTGCCCGCCCGACCTGGACCTGCCGGACCCCGCCGTGCGCACCGCCCTGCTCTTTCCGGTCTACAACGAAGACGTCCGCCGCTTCATGGCGGGCATCCGCACCGTGCTCCATTCATTGCGGGCCACGGGCATGGCCGACCGCTTCGACATCTTCATCCTCAGCGACTCCACCAATCCCGAGGCCTGGATTGAGGAAGAGGAAGCCTGGTATCACTTCTGCCGGGACGAAGACGCCTTTACCCACGTTTTCTACCGCCGCCGCAAGAACAACGTGAAGCGCAAAAGCGGCAATATCGCGGACTTCTGCCGCCGCTGGGGCGCCAACTACCGCTACATGATCGTGTTCGACGCCGACAGTCTGATGACCGGCCCCACCATGATCCGCATGGTACAGGCCATGCAGGCTCACCCCGAAATCGGCATCCTTCAGACCCCTCCCCAGGCCGTGAACAAACACACCCTCATCGCCCGAGTGCAGCAGTTCGCCAATCATCTATACGGTCCCGTCTTCGCGGCGGGGCTGCACTACTGGCAATTGGGCGACGCCCAATACTGGGGCCATAACGCCATCATCCGGGTCGAGCCCTTTATGAAGCATTGCCAGTTGCCCCGCCTGCCCGGCAAGGGCCCGTTGGGCGGTGAAATACTCAGCCACGACTTTGTGGAGTCGGCGCTCATGCGCCGGGCGGGGTACGGGGTATGGCTGGCTTATGAACTGGGCGGCTCTTACGAGGAAAGCCCCCCCTCGCTGGTGGATGAACTTATCCGCGACCGGCGTTGGTGCCAAGGCAACCTTCAGCACAGCCGCCTGATTTTGGCCAAAGGATTTTTTCCCACCCACCGGGCGCTGTTCATCAACGGCATCATGTCTTACGGTTCGGCCCTGCTGTGGTTCTTTTTCCTGTTGTTCAGCTCGCTCCAGGCCGTTCTGGAAATCGTCATCCCGCCCAACTACTTTCCCGACACGCGCACCCTGTTCCCGGTATGGCCCACCTGGTATCCCCAATGGGCGCTGACCCTGCTGGGGAGCACAGCCATACTTCTGTTCCTGCCCAAACTCTTTTCCCTGGCCCTGGTGGTCGCCAAAGGCGGGGCGGGGCGCTTCGGCGGACCGCTGCGCATGAGCCTCAGCGTTTTGGGCGAAGTGGTGGTGTCCACTTTTCTGGCTCCGGTGCGCATGTTGTTTCACAGCTTTTTCGTGGTCAGCACTCTGCTTGGCTGGCGAGTGTCGTGGAACGCCCAGAACCGGGACGACAAGGGCACCAGCTGGGGCGACGCCCTGCGCTTCCATTGGTGGGGCACGGCTCTGGGCCTGGTATGGGGCTGGCTGATGTGGGTCATCAATCCCGGCTTTTTCTGGTGGTTGTCCCCCATCGTGGCCGGACTGGTCCTGTCCGCGCCGCTATCCGTATGGACCAGCCGTCCCGGTCTGGGCAAGGCGGCCCGCAAGGCGGGGTTATTTCTGATTCCCCCGGAACTGGACCGACCAGCCGAGCTGACGGCCCTGGAACATAACCTGAAACGACCCGCGCCTTACTCGCCCTTCTCCCTTCCCCGCAAGCAGGGTTTCATCCGGGCCGTGGTCATTCCCAGTGTGCATGCCCTGCATCTTTCCTTGATCCAACACCGCCGCCAGTCCTCGGCCCGTCGGACTGCACATATGGCCGAACTGGGCGACAAAGCCCTGAAACTCGGGCCACACGCCCTGTCCCGCGTCGAAAAGATGGAATTGCTCAGCGATCCGGCCGGGCTCCACGATCTGCACAAAAAAGTGTGGGAGCTGGACGACGGCCCCAAGGCCGCCGCCTGGGGCGTTTGCCCGGATAACGACGAAAACGAAAGCGCTTGACCGCCAGGAGACCGCAACCGCCTTCCGACAGCAATTACAAAGCATTGGCCGCAAAGGCGTACCCTGCTTCCAGCGCCGCCGCATTCTGAGGAATAAGGTGATGATAGCGCTTGGAAAGGGTGGCGGTCAGGGCGTCCCGCACGGCTTTGAGGGCCACGCAGTCCGTAGCCCGGACCCAGGCCCCCAGAGCCGCCATATTGGCCAGGCGGCCGTTGCCGATTTGCTCATCCGCGATGCGGTTGACCGGGATGAGCACCGAACGCCGGTCCGGGTCCACGTCCGCCGTTTCGATCAGCGAGGTATTGACCACCTGTATGCCGTCCTCCCGCAACAGGGGCTGAAACTTGGCCAAAGACGGCCCGTTCATGGCAATGAGCGACAGGGGCCGGGCCACGATGGGCGCGCCGATGGGTTCGTCGGACAACACCACCGTGCAGTTGGCCGTGCCGCCCCGCATTTCCGCCCCGTAAACCGGAATAAAGGTCACTTCCAGCCCGCTTTCCATACCCGCCTGGGCCAGCAGATTGCCCGCAAGCAGTACCCCCTGTCCGCCGAATCCCGCGATGATCACGTCCCGGTACATCAGGCGGCTCCTTGACTGTCCCGAACGTCTTTGAACACGCCCAGGGGAAAGACGGGGATCATGGCCTCGCATATGTGGCGGTTGGCGGCCACAGGGTCCATGCGCCAGTTGGTGGGGCAGCCGCACAAAAGCTCCACAAAGCCGAAACCCAAGTCCCGAAGCTGAACCTCGAACGCCGCCCGGACGGCCCGCCCGGCCGCCCTGATGTGCGCCACGCTGTCCAGGGCGCAACGCGCCGCGTAGCCCACGCCCGCGAGCTGAGCCATGATTTCCGTCATGTGCAGGGGGCCGCCCTCCCCGGCCAAAACGCGCCCGCGGGGCGAGGTGGCGGTCTTCTGACCCAGCAGCGTGGTGGGGGCCATCTGGCCGCCGGTCATGCCGTACAAAGTGTTGTTGATAAAAAATACCGACACACGCTCGCCCCGGTTGGCGGCGTGCACGGCTTCGGCCAGACCGATGGACGCCAAATCGCCGTCGCCCTGGTAGGCGAACACCACCCGGTCGGGCCGGGCCCGCCGTACCCCCGTGGCCACGGCACAGGCCCGACCGTGCGGAGCTTCGATGCAATCCAGGTCCATGTAATCGTAAATAAAGGCCGAGCACCCCACCGAAGCCACCAAAATAGTTTGCTCCGCAAGCTCCAGTTCATCCACCGCCTCGCATATCAGACGGTGGGCTATGCCGTGGTGGCAGCCGGGGCAGTAATGGGTGGGCCGATCCCGCAATGAAGGGGTACGGTCGAACACCGGCGTTTCCGCGTTATCCATGCCAATCTATCCTTCCAATGCGCCCAATACGGGCCCGATAATATCGTCCTCACCGGGAAAACGGCCGGGCAACACGCCGAACCAGTCCACCCGGGCCCGACCTTCCACAGCCAAGCGCACGTCTTCCACCATCTGCCCCGTGTTCTGCTCCAGCACCAGAAAACGCTTGCCCTGCCCGGCCAAACGGCGCAACGCTTCGTCGGGGAAGGGATACAGAGTCAACGGCCGAACCAGGCCCGTTTTTTTGCCCTCTTTGCGCAGCCGATTCACCAGAGCCCGGGCGATGCGCCCCACGGACCCGAAGGCCACCAATACCAGCTCGGCATCGTCCACGCCGACAAGTTCCGCCCGAGCTTCGGCCCGCGCGGACGCATATTTGTCCATAAGTCTGCGGGTGCGGACGCTTAAATCGTTGTTGTTGAGCCATACCGACTTCAGCAGGCGGGCCGGGCGCGCGCCCTTGCCCTCCAGCCGCCATCCGGCCGCGGCGTCGCCGGGACGGGACGCGCCCGGTTCGCCGCAGACGGCCGGGGGCAGACAGACCACGGGTTCCTTCATCTGCCCCACCATGGCGTCGCCCAGCACGATGACCGGATTGCGGTAACGGAAGGCCAAGTCAAAGGCCCAGGGCATCATATCATGGCATTCCTGGCAGGTGGACGGAGCCAGAACCAGCGTGCGGTAATCGCCGTGACCGCCGCCGCGCGTAGCCTGAAAATAGTCGCCCTGAGTGGGGCACAAATCGCCCAGGCCGGGGCCGCCCCGGGCCATGTCCACCAACACGCCGGGAAGTTCGCTGCCCGCCATATACGACAGCCCTTCCTGCATAAGCGATACGCCGGGCCCGGACGACGACACCAAAGCCCGCACCCCGCAGGCGCCCGCGCCCAACAACATATTGACGGCGGCAACCTCGCTTTCGGCCTGGACAAACTGCCCTCCCTGTTCCGGCAACAGGGAGGCGAACAGTTCGGGAATTTCATTCTGAGGCGTGATGGGATAGCCGAAATAGCAGCGTACCCCGGCGGCCAGAGCGCCGTAGACCACGGCTTCGTTGCCTTTGAGCAACCTACGTTCGCTCATGCGGCGCCTCCGCTTTTCCACACCCGGATGGCGACATCGGGACAAACCAGGGCGCATGAGGCGCAACCCACGCATTCGGCCATGCGCTCCGGCGGCAATTCCGCCGCTTTGTAGCCTTGATGATTGATGCGGGCGGAAGGCCTGATCAACCCCTTGGGGCAAGCCGAAGCGCACAACAGGCACCCCTTGCAGCGTTCCTCGTCAATAATGATGCGAGACATGTATTCAGCCTTTTTCGGACGACCGCGTCGCCCCGTCATATACGGCGCGCTCAGCGGATAAGCATGGCGTCGCCGTAAGAAAAGAATCGGTATTTTTTCCTCACCGCATGGGCGTAGGTATCAAGCACGGTTTCGCGTCCGGCCAGAGCCGACACCAGCATAAGCAGCGATGACTTGGGCAGATGAAAATTGGTGATAAGTCCGTCCAACACCTGAAAGCGAAAACCTGGGTAAATGAATATATCGGTCCAGCCCTGCCAGCCTTCATCCGGCAGGCCGCCGGACGCCAGGGCCACGCCCTCCAGAGTGCGGGCCGAGGTGGTTCCCACGGCGATGACGGGCCGCCCCTGCCGCCGGGCTTCGTTGACGGCGCGAGCCGTTTCGGCGGGCAGTTCCACAAATTCACGGTGCATGGGATGTTCGCGGATATCCTGTTCGCGTACCGGACTAAAGGTGCCATAACCCACGTGCAAGGTCACTTCGAGCCAGGGAAAACCCAGGTCGGCCAAGCGGGCGCGCAGGGCGTCGGTGAAATGCAGGCCGGCCGTGGGGGCGGCCACGCTGCCGGCCTTGTCGGGCCGGGCGTACAACGTCTGATAACGGGTTCTGTCATCGGGGCCCTGTTCGCGCCGAATGTAAGGGGGCAGAGGCAACCGTCCCGTTTCCTCCAGGCGGGCCGTCAACGAGCCTCGCCAAAACAGGCGCACGTCGTGCCGACCAAAGTCATGTTTGGCCTCAACCAGAACTTCAATATCCGGCCCGAAACCGAGCCGATCGCCGGGATGGATACTGCGCCCCGGCTTCAGCAACGCTTCGGCCGGAGCGGAAAAACCGTCCCCGCCTTCGGAGCGGGCCGCCCTTTCCACCAAAGGAGGAGGCGTGAGCAACAACAGTTCCGCCTTGCCGCCGCTGGGCCGCGCGCCGAGCAAACGGGCGGGCGCCACCTTGGAATTGTTGGCCACAAGAACCGCCCCCTCGGGCAGATAGGCAGGTAAATCCGCGAACAGGGCGTCGACACGATCCGGCCCGTTTTTATCCAGCACCAGCAGGCGAGAGGAACCACGCCGTTCGGGCGGGTACTGAGCGATACGTTCTTCAGGCAGGTCGTAGTCGTAACTGTCGAGGGAAAAGGGATCGATGCTCATAGGTATCCGGATAAAAACAGAATGATGGCCGCGCTGTTGAAACGGATGGCAAGTTCCGCTTCGCGGCGTTTGCGCCGCCGGGCGGAAGGCGCGAAAATACGTCGCGTTGCGACGCGGCCCAACCGCGACCGGCTTCCGATTTTCGCGGCCGCTGTCTTTATCAACAGCCTGAACGGAAAGGTCGCCGTCTTGTTATGAGCCAAAACGGCCGGGACGTAAATCCCGGCCGTTTCGGCGCGGCGACGGCCTCTGCGGAGGGTCGTCGGAATATGTTGTCTGGCGCTAGTTGTAGGTGCGGTAGTAATTCTCGAAAAAGCCGTCGTAATTTTCGTCAGGCTGACGACCGGTCAACTGCTCCTGAATAAGTTCGCGGGCCGCTTTATCTTCCTGAAGCTGTCTTTCCCAGCGATATACGGGACGAGGTTTCACAGTATTGGTATGACCTACGATATCCTGCTGACGCTTCGGCTGATCGACCGGCACCACTTGGGCATCTTCCACAATGAAAAAATACGGGGGATCGGTCATCACAGGGGCGGCCTGGGCGGCCGTTACGCCTATGCCCCCCGCCATAGTCAGGCCCAACAGGGCCGCAAATACAGTTTTGTTGTTCATATCGTTACTCCTGATCCGGAAAATAGTTCCGACTCATGTTTTGTTAAGTTCGGTCTCGGAGACCCCGATCAATACGTGGGAATGGATACGTGAGAGGTCAAGACCACGTTAGGTGGATACATATTGATACTGTGCACAGGTTGAAAGAACTTTGTATCCTTACCCGCCGGAGCTTTGATCAACGCATGAAATACGTATGAGGAATATAACGATCGTGAGAAACGTCGTAACGCGCCCCGCACCAGCCGGCCCCCATGCTGACAAGCGCGGCCAAAATCAGGGCCACGGCCGCGGCCAGAGCGCCCTTGGCCGCGGCGGACGACACATCGTCGGCCTTTTCCCGCGCCCTGTCGGACATTTCCTTGACGTGGCGGCGTGCATCCTCAACCTGGGTGCGGGCCTCGCTCAGGGACTCCTTGGCCTTACCCACAGCATGCCGATAGGCGCTGACGGCGTCGTCCACCATTTTTTCCGCCTCATCCTGAGGGATGTTGCGATGAGTCATAAGAGTATGGACAGCCGTTTCCCGATCAATATCTTTGGTCAGCGATTCCAGACGTTCCTTTTCCTTGTCCACGAATTGGGACAAAAATTTTTCCATATCCGAAGGATTCATGCTGAGTTGATGGATAAGTTCCCGCAAGTCGGAACGGGCCTCGCGCATCTGCTGATGCAGATATTCGGGCTGCAGGGTTTCGGCCCCGGTATCGCGCAAGATATCCATGACATGGTCATTCAGCTTGTCGGTATCAAAATCCAGGCGCACGTTTTCGCGCAAGTCGGAAAAAGCGTGGGAAGCCGCATTCATAACGCCTTTTCCCATAGATGAAGCAGCTCCCGCCGCGCCCGTTCCCAGGCTCTTCAAAGCCGAACCGGCCATACGGGCGGCCGAGGCCATGGCTATCATCCAGAAGATCATGGACACCCACAATACCAGCGCCCACACCACAAAACCGTGTTCAAAACCGTGATGGCCGGCGCTCAGACCGGCTACAAAACCGCCCGCCGCCATACTGACCAGGACGGAAAAAAACGACCAGCCGCTGAAAGTCGCGGCCAGGCCGGACAAAGGATGCTCCTCCCTGGGTTTGATCATTTTGAAGCCCAGAGCCACGCCGAGCAAAAACATGACAATCCACACGCCCATGGCGGAAAAGGCTCCGGCGAAAATACTGCCCCAGGACAGTCTGGTGAACGCAAACGCTATATCGGATACCATAAAAAAAACCTCCGTATGTATTGAAAAGGATTAATCCCAAACCCGGCGATGGGATGAAATCCCTTGTATTCAACCACAGCCGGAGATTTCCGTACAATACTATCATGTATGAATTTCTTTATTTTTTTGGAGGCCGGTGCGTATACGTTCCGCTCCGCCGAAACGCCATGCGGCTGCCGACAGGCATAGCGGGCCTACAGCATGAAATAAAAGCGCTTTAAAACGCGCAGCCCCCGTGTTTCCACGGGGGCTGCGCGCGTCGTAAGCGAATAAAATTTGAAAGATCAATGAGGCCAGGCTTCAGGCGAATATTCGGCCAGGGCCGTTTCACCGTCCAGATAAGACTGAGCCGAAGCCACCATCTCCTGAAAAGCGGGCAAACGCTTTTTATCCACCGGATCTTCGCGCGGCACAATAACTTTGGTGGGATTAATAAACTTGCCGTTCTGCTTGAGTCGGAAATCAAGATGCGGGCCGGTAGCCACGCCGGTGGCCCCCACATAGCCTATGGTCTGCCCCTGCTTGACGCGTACTCCGCTCTTGATTCCGCGCGCAAAGCCGGACATGTGCGCGTATTGCGATTCCAGTCCGCCGGAATGTTTGATGATAATCATGTTGCCGTAGCCATTGCCCCAGCCCGCGCGGGTAATGGTGCCGTCGCCCACCGCCTTGATGGGGGTACCGGTGGGCGCCGCATAATCCACTCCCTGATGGGGACGAGAATATCCGAATACCGGGTGCTTACGGTTCATGCTGTATCCCGAGCTGACCCTCGTGAAAGCCAACGGAGCCTTAAGCAGTGTTTTCTGAAGGGCTTCGCCCTGAGCATTATAGTGGCGCAGGCGACCCTCGGCGTCGGCAAACAGATAGGCTTCATAGCTGCGGCCCTGATTTTCAAAACGGGCCGCCAACATTTTGCCGTATCCTTTGAACTCGCCGTCACGGTACAGTTTTTCCACCAGCACTTCAAAACTGTCGCCCTGGCGGATTTCATTAATGAAGTTGATTTCACACGAAAACACATCGGCCAGATTTACGGCCAGCACCGGCCCTTCTCCCGTGTCGGCCACGGCTTCGAACAAACTGGTGTTGATGGTGCCCCGTACTTTGACGAGCTCCGTATCGTACTCGATGGGCTCCGCAACCGCCACAAAGGAAGCGTCCCGGCGGTCCACCACCAGGCGCTGGGTATTGTCCATCTCATACACGAAACGGATAAAATCGCCGCTTTGGGCGTCGCGCTCCACGCTGAAGGGCCGCCCCTCGCGAATGGTAGCCAGCGAAAACACCGGATCGGACGCCTTGATCAGGGACATTACATCCCCGGCGGACAACCATTCGTTGAGAATAACGCCCGCCGTATCTCCTTTAGCTACAACGCTGCGGAAAATCTGATGCCCTGAACCATCCGTTTCCACTGTGTACCGTTCGTTGTCCGCATACACCACGGGGCCGGTCAGCTCCCGTTCCCGGAACATTTCGGTCAAAGCCGCGGCCGCTGTGGACAGAGGCGGAACGACGTCGCCCGCTTCTTCTTCCGGCGTGGGTAGAAAAAACGGAAGACTCCGCAAATGCGAAATGCTTTCCCCCACCGACGCCACCAACATTTCCGGCCGTTCAGGCTGCTCCTCGGCGGCTTGGGCCAGGGCGGCAATTTCGCGGGAACTCAACGCGGCGGGTTCCGCCGCGGGCGCGGGCAAAGCCCGGGCAGGCGGGGACACAGCATTTTCCTCCAATGCCGGGCCTTCGCTCTCCGCTCCGGACAAAGCCCGGGCTCCGGCCAGAAGAGCGGTTTCCACGCTCGCCACCGGCGAAGCAAACAAACGGGTCATGCCGGTCAGATCGTCATGAAACACAAACAAAGAGGCCACAGCCGCCGCGCACGCCGTCAGGCCCAGCCAGCGCCAGGGATGACGCCGCCGGGACACCGGGCGAGGGTAGATGTATTTTGCTGATTTTTTCATGATAATGTTCACCGATTTACTGAGTTTCGTCCAGCTTGTCCAGATAAAGAATCTTTCCGAATGTATCGTAATGTCTCAGCAAAAGTAGGTAATTTCTCAAATATCAAGTAATTTCAAAATATTAAAAAGAAAAATCGGATCACAAAACCGCCCGACCAAGACGGTGTGACGATACTTCGGAAAACGCGCAACCCCATCTTTACGACCCGGAAGCCGACGGCTCGTGCCCCGCTCCCGGGCGGAGTATTCCACAAGCCGCATAAAGCCGCCTCTATTTTTTGAGCTCTTTTCACCTTTAGCCCCCATACCCCGGCATCTCTCCTTGTTGCTCCCTCATTTTTTTGATAAAAATTTCAACGTGACTCCAAAGCCCACACAGCGACGCATACTCTTTGCAAAATAATAAAATCATAGAGTTACATTTCGTTATAGCCTATTTAAGTTCGCTCATCTCTCTTTGATTTTCGAGGTGCCGCCTTGTCTGTCCCCTTCCTTTCCCCGCCGTCGAACGAAGCGCCCAAAGACGTGCTGCGGCGTGTGCTGAAACAAGGGCCCGTTCCCGGCGGCTTTGATACGGCTGAAGCGTGGTTGCGCGCCTGGTTCGACCCCTTGGAGTTCAGCTTGAAGGATGAGGAGATATATGTCCGCTTTCCCCACGTTCTGTTCGCCTCATGGTTTGAACAACACGGGCGCGAAGCTTTGGAAAAGGCCGCGCATCAAATATGGGGAAAGGATGTGCGCTTGCGCTACGACGGAACACTCTCCGGCGTTCCGTCGCGGGACGATCTTCCTTCGTTTGCAGCCCGGCGGGAAAGTGAAGCCGCGGCACGCCCGAAAACACTTTCCCCTCCCCGTTCCTCAGCCTTTGAAGGCTTTTTCTGCGGCGGCAAAAATCAGTTCACTTTGAATATTTTGAGGGGGACGGCGGAAGGAACCCGCGTGTACACGCCTCTTTTGCTGCGGGGCGCACCGGGCACGGGCAAGACCCATCTGTTGCGGGCGGCCGCCCAAGCCTTGGAAAAAACAGGCAAAGTACTATTTTTTAGCGCGCCGGATTTCACCGCTCTGTTCCGCAACAAGGGGCGGGACGAAGCCCGACGCGCCCTGCTTTCCTGCGCGGCCGTATGCGTGGACGACGTGCATCTTCTGGCCGAATGCGTCGAATCTCAGGAAGAACTGGCCGCCCTCATCGACGATATGGCCCAAAGGGGGCGTCCCGTATTGTGTGCGGCAGTGGTTTCTTCTGAAAGTTCCCGTTCCGATCCCGGTCATGAAGACCGCGATCCCGTGACGGAGCTGACCCCCGGTCTGCTTTCCCGCTTGTGCATGGGCATGGTGCTCGAACTGGCCGAGCCGGACCTCGACGTCCGTCTGCGCTATGCCCAAGCCAGGCTGGCGGAATACGGGTTGGACGCGGGCAAGGACATGGCCCTGTTGCTGGCGCGGCGTTGCGGCGGCCTGCGACGGCTGCACGGCGTCATTCTGCGCATTGACGCCTTCCGCGCTCAAAGCGGACGGTTGCCGGACGAAAACGATATGGATACCATATTGCGCTCCACGGGCAATCCTCGCGCGCTCACCCCCGACGCCGTGCTGGCCCTGGTGGCCTCTCGTTGCGGGTATACCTCAAAAGACCTGCGCGGCCGCAAACGGGACCCGAAGTTGGTCCGCGCCCGCCAGATCGCCATGTACCTGTGTCGCGAACTGCTCGGCGAGTCTTATCCTTCCTTGGGCCGTATGTTCGGCGGCAAAGACCACAGCACGGTCATCCATGCCGTGAAAAAAATTAAGGAAACACAAGTTACGAACAAAGATGTACACATCTTGGTGACTGAATTGACACAAAGTTGCCGGAAACACCTCGCATGAACGCCGCCCACGAAAAAAAGCGCGGTTCCGTTCCCGACCGAGCCCAAAATCGTCACCAAATCAACCTGGAAAAACGGGGTGATATGCGGGATACGCACAAAACCTCTTCCCCTAACTTCTGCAAATGAGGAAACCATTATGCTTTTAACAGTAAAGAAAGAGCAAATTATCGACGGCCTGCAAAAAGCGGCGTCCATCATTCCAAGCAAAGCGGGGGCGGCCTACTTGCGCTCCATTTGGCTCCAGGCCGTTAAAGCTCCGGAAGGCGATTTGTCCGGAGAAGGAAAGCTGACTTTGATGGCCACGGACGTCAACATCGAATTCACCGGCACCTATCCGGCGAACGTGCAGGAAGAAGGTCAGGTGGGCGTCAACGGCCGGGCCTTTGTCGAACTTCTGCGCCGTCTGCCCGGCGGCGATATCCGGCTTAACCTCGACGCGGCCGCCAACACCTTGCTTGTGGAGCAGGGCCGCCGTTCCTACAAACTGCCCGCGGCCGATCCGGTATGGTTCCAGGCTTTGCCTCCTTTCCCCGAGGAAGAGGCTATCCTATGGTCCGGCGACTTTTTTCAGGACCTGCTGGATCGAGTGTCGTTCTGCATCAGCGACGACGACAGCACCGAAGGTTTGTCCTGCCTGTGCCTGAAAAGCGTGGAGCCCGGCAAAGTCGACGCCTGCGGTCTTAACGGACATCAGTTCGCCATGGTTCGCTTCCTCAACGACGAACTGGCCGCCAAGTTGCCCGAACAGGGCTTGCTGCTCCAGAAAAAGTACGTCAACGAGCTGCGTAAATGGCTTGGCACGGATGAAATCATGCTTAATATAAGTGAACGGCGTTTTCATCTGCGCACGGGCACCGGCAGCGAAACCCTCAGTCTGCCCCGTTCGAATTTCACCTACCCTGATCATCTGAGCTTTTTATCCCGTCTGTCCGCCGCCGACGTGTCCAAGCTCGACGTCGATCGCCGCGAGTGCCTGGACGCTTTGGACCGTCTGCATATTTTCAACAACGAAAGCGATCGCTGCACCTATTTTCAGTTTGCCGACGCCGACGTGGTGTTGACGGCCCAGGGGCAGGAAACCGGATCGGCCACGGAACATCTGGAGGCCGCTTTCAGCGGAGAACTGGAGCGCATAGCCTTCCCCACCCGGAACCTGATGGACATTCTGGGCCATTTCCAGTCGCCCCGTCTGACGTTCACCCTGACCGGAGCGGAAGGTCCCTGCGGCGTCACCGGCGCCGAAGACCCGGATTACACGGTGCTCATCATGCCCATGAAGATTGCCGAATCCACCTATTATACCGAAGACGAATAAAGCCCCGAGAGAACCGCTCGGGAATGTCGTCGACCCGACGGACGACTCGCTTTTTCCTGTCCGATCTTTTCGAAAAAAAGGAAAGATCGGACAGGATTGTTTGAAATTTCCCGACGTTTCCGGTATAAAGACAGAAGCGACCCGACCGGCGACCGTGAAGCTCCGCAAGGGGGTAACGGCGGTTTGACACGTCGGATGTTTTTTACCGCCCGCCCCCGTCTTGGGGTGCGGATGCCCGCTCGCGGGCGGCAACCCAATACGAGTATTCAGGATCACTCATGACGCAAGAAAGGATGGTACCCGGCGCTCCCAAGCCCGCTTACAACGCCTCCTCGATCACTGTGCTGGAGGGGCTGGCCGCCGTGCGTAAACGCCCGGCCATGTATATCGGCAGTACCGACGCGCGTGGATTGCACCACCTGGTGTATGAAGTGGTGGACAACTCCATCGACGAAGCCATGGCCGGTTACTGCGACCGCGTCGAGATCACGCTGCATCTCGACAACAGCGTGACGGTGCGCGACAACGGCCGCGGCATTCCCGTGGACATCCATCCCAAAGAGGGCGTGCCCGCCGTGCAGGTGGTCATGACCAAGCTGCACGCCGGAGGGAAGTTCGACAACACCGCTTATAAGGTGTCGGGCGGTCTGCACGGCGTGGGCGTGTCGTGCGTCAACGCCCTGTCCGAATGGTTGGAAGTAACCGTGCGCCAGAATGGGCGGCGCTGGCGTCAGCGCTACGAGCGCGGGGTGCCTGTCACCGAACTCATGGACCTGGGCGAGGCAGACGGCCACGGCACCACGGTGCGCTTTTTCCCCGACGAGCAGATTTTTGAAACCACCGAGTTTTCTTTTCCCGTCCTGCAAAAACGCTTCGAAGAACTGGCCTATCTGAACCGAGGTCTTCAAATCGTATGCGTGGACGAGCGCAGCAATGAAACCCACACCTACCATGCCGAGGGCGGCCTTGAGCAGTTCGTGAAGGACCTCAATTCCGGCGAGCCGGGCATCCACTCCATCATTTCCGGAGAGGGGCTGGCCGAGGGCGTAACGGTGGATTTCGCCCTGCAGTACAACGCGGGTTACAAGGAAAACGTTCATACCTTTGCCAACAACATCCGCACCACGGAAGGCGGCACCCACCTGGCGGGGTTCAAAACCGCGCTCACCCGGGGCATCAACGCCTATATCAAAAGCCAGCCCGATCTTGTCAAAAAGCTGAAGGGGGCGGCCCTGTCCGGCGACGACGTGCGCGAAGGGTTGACCGCCGTAATCAGCGTCAAACTGCCCCAGCCCCAGTTTGAAGGCCAGACCAAGACCAAGCTGGGCAACAGCGAAATTACGGGCATTGTCGGGGGCATAGCGTATAATGTTCTGGACGTGTATTTTCAGGAGCACCCCAAGGAAGCCAGGCTGATCATCGACAAGGCGGTGGACGCCTCCCGCGCCCGGGACGCCGCGCGTCGCGCCAAGGAACTGGTACGTCGCAAGGGAGCGCTGTCGGACAACGCTCTGCCCGGCAAACTGGCCGACTGTCAGAGCAAGGATCCCACGGAATGTGAAGTGTTCATCGTGGAGGGCGATTCGGCAGGCGGTTCCGCCAAGCAGGGACGCGACCCCAATACTCAGGCCATTTTGCCTCTGCGCGGCAAGATTCTGAACACCGAACGCACCCGCTTCGATCGTATGCTGGCCAGTGATACCATCAAATGCATGATCACGGCCATGGGCATCGGCATAGGCGAGGACGTGGATTATGATCGCCTGCGCTATCATAAAATTGTGATCATGACCGACGCCGATGTGGACGGAGCCCATATCCGCACCCTTATGCTCACTTTCTTTTTCCGCAATTACAAGGAACTCATCGATCGCGGCCATCTGTATATCGCGCAGCCCCCTCTGTATCGCATCCACAACAGCCGCATGGAAAAGTTTCTTAAAGACGACGAAGCGTTGGAAGAATTTTTGTTCCAGCGTCTGACCGACGGGGTATCGGTAACCGCGCCCAACGGCCGAATATTCCAGGGCGAGGAACTCATCACCCTTTTACGGCGCGTCGACGATCTGGAAAAACGGGTTGTGGAGGCCGAGAATACCGCCATCGCGCGGGAGCTGTTCATGACCTTCCTCGAATATGCCGAGAAAGTGACCCCGGATGAAATGGCCGCCGACGCGGTGCCCGAATCCTTCCGCATCTGGATGCAGCAGGCGGGTTATTCCATTGCTACCGAAGTGGAAAACCGCGAGGATGAAGAACGCACCTTCGTCATTTTTGAAAACAAGGGCGGCCATCGTACGCGTCTGGCATCGGAGTTTTTCGCTTCGCGCATGTACCGGCAGGCCCGTCAGACTTTGGAAGAGCTTAACAACGACTGCGGCGGTTTCCCCCTCAAGTTGAGCAGCGGTGAAAGCTCGCGCGACGTATCCGACTTTTTCGATCTGCGCGACGCCGCTTTCGCCGAGGCGCGCAAGGGATACCAGATACAGCGTTACAAAGGCCTGGGGGAAATGAACCCCGAACAGTTGTGGGTGACCACCATGAACCCGGACAACCGTGTGTTGCTGCGGGTATCGGTGGAGGACGCCCAAGCCGCGTCGGACGCCATTGAAGAATTGATGGGCGAGCGGGTTGAACCCCGCCGCGACTATATCATCCGCAACGCCTTGGCTGTGGACGAACTGGATATCTGACTTTTTGGTCGGAGGATGTCATGGAAACCCTGGTGGCCGCTTGCGGCCTGGTGTGCAGCAAGTGTGAAGCCTTTATCGGGACCCGCGCCGGAGATGCCGAGCTTATTCGACAAACGGCGGAGGAATGGAGCCGGAAATACGGCGTGCCCGTTCCGCCCGAAGCGGTGTGGTGCTCGGGCTGCATGACCGAAGGCGGCCCCAAGTGCGCCCACTGTTCCCAGGGTTGCGAGGTGCGGCGTTGCGTGCTGGACAAAAAATACTGCACTTGCGCCGATTGCGTCGAATACCCTTGCGCCAAAACCGCTTTTACCGTTTCAGAAGTTCCGGCCACCCGTGCGCTGCTGGAAGCCCTGAAAAAGTTTTAACCTCCCGACCGCGGCTTCCGAGTCGCGGTCGGCCCGCAAGTCATCGCAAAAGGATATACCGTGGCCGAACTGGAAGTTCATCCGAATATCGACATCGAAAAGGAACTCAGGCAATCCTATCTTGCCTATTCCCTCAGCGTTATCATAGGCCGAGCCATCCCCGACGCCCGTGACGGCCTCAAACCCGTGCATCGGCGTATTCTGTACGCCCAGTCGCAGTTGGCCAACACCTACAGTCGACCGCACAAGAAGTGCGCCCGCGTGGTAGGCGACGTCATCGGCAAATATCATCCGCACGGCGATGTGGCCGTATACGATGCCCTGGTGCGCCTGGCTCAGGAATTCAACATGCGCGATCCCCTGGAAGACGGCCAGGGGAACTTCGGGTCCATTGACGGCGACTCCCCGGCCGCCATGCGTTACACCGAAGTCCGCATGTCTCGTTTGGCTTCGGAATTTTTGGGAGATATCGACAAAAAGACCGTGGACTTCCGCCCCAATTATGATGGATCGGAGCAAGAGCCCGCGGTATTGCCCACCAAGGTTCCCAACCTGCTGCTCAACGGTTCGTCGGGCATTGCCGTGGGCATGGCCACCAACATTCCGCCTCACAACTTGGGAGAACTGTGCGACGCTTTGCTTCGGATCATCGATGAACCCGAATGCACGGTGGACGATCTTATGGAGCTGGTGCACGGGCCGGACTTCCCCACGTCGGGTTTTGTCTACGCCGGGCAGGGCTTGACCGACGCCTACCGTACCGGACGCGGCATTATCAAGATGCGCGGCCGGGTGGAGGTGGAAGAGCGCAAAAAGGGCCAGCAGGCCGTGGTCATTCGCGAAATTCCCTATGCGCTCAACAAGTCCAACCTGGTGGAAAAGATCGCGGCTTTGGTCAACGATCGTCGCATTGAAGGCGTTTCCGACCTGCGCGACGAATCGGATCGCCGGGGCATACGTATCGTTCTTGATCTCAAGCGCGGCACCATTCCCGATCTGGTCATCAACGCTCTGTACAAGTTTACTCCGCTGGAAACGTCCTACGGCATCAACATGCTGGCAGTGGTGGACAACAAGCCCCAGTTGCTCAACCTCAAAAGCGCGTTGACCTGTTTTCTGGAGCACCGGCGCGAGGTAGTCATCCGCCGTACCCGTTTTGATTTGGACAAGGCGGAGGCTCGTGCCCACATTGTGGAAGGCTTGCTCAAAGCCCTGGACGTCATCGACGAAATCGTGGCCCTGATTAAAGCTTCGGCTACGCCCGCCGAAGCCAAATCCGGACTTATGGAGCGTTTCGGCTTTTCCGATATTCAGGCCCAGAGCATTCTGGATATGCGCCTCCAGCGCCTGACCGGCCTGGAACGCGACAAGCTGTTGGATGAATTCCACGAGCTGCAGAAGCTCATCGCCTATTTGAAGTCCATCCTCGAGGACGTGCGGGTGTTGCGCGATGTTCTGCGCCAGGAAACCCGCGAAATAAAAGAAAATTACGCCACGCCGCGCAAGACGGAAATTTTGCAGGCCGCTCTGACCGGCATTGATATCGAGGACCTCATTCCGGACGAGGATGTGGTCATCACTCTTTCCCGACGCGGATACATCAAGCGCACCACCTTGGCCACTTACCAGCAGCAGCGGCGCGGAGGCAAGGGGATTGCGGGCCTGCACACCTCGGACGACGATTTTGTGCAGGATTTCATCACAACCACCAATCATCAATATCTGCTCCTGTTCACCAACAAGGGCCGCATGCACCAGGTGAAGGTGCATCAGGTGCCCGAAGGCAGCCGCACTGCCAAAGGCATGCATATAGCCAATCTGCTGCCCCTGGAGCAGGACGAATGGGTGGCCAACGTAATTTCCGTGCGCGAATTTGCCGAGGATCGCTATTTCCTGTTTGCCACCAAACGAGGCATGGTCAAGCGTTCGAGCGTGTCGCTGTATGCCCGTTGCCGCAAGAGCGGCCTCATCGCTCTGGGACTGAGAGAAGACGATGAACTGATCGCGGTGCGCGAGATCAGCGATAACGAACACGTGGTTATGGTTACGGCCAACGGTATGGCCATCCGTTTTTCGTTGACCGATGTACGGCCCATGGGCCGTAGCGCCGCCGGGGTGAAAGGCATAGGCCTGCGCCGGGGCGATACCGTGGTGTCCTGCCTGCCTCTGGCGGCCGACGATTTGTCCACGGAAATTCTGGCGGTTTCTTCCCTGGGTTACGGCAAGCGTACCCGCGTCGATCTATACCGGGTCCAAAGCCGAGGCGGCATCGGTCTTATCAACTTCAAGGTATCGCCCAAGACCGGGCCGGTCATAGGCGGCATGCCGGTGAAAGACGGCGATTCATTGATTCTGCTCACCACCACCAACAAAATTATCCGCTTGGGCGTGGACGAAGTGCGGTCGGTAGGCCGGGCCACCATGGGGGTGCGCCTGGTGCGCCTGGATGACGGTGCCAGTGTGGCGGGCTTCGACACCGTAACCGACGCGGGCCTGTCCGATACCGGTGAAGCGCCGCAGGAAGCGTCCCTGGACGCGACCCCGACCGCTTCCGGAGAAGAAACGCCTCCTGAACCGGAGGCGTAGGCAGGACGTATGCGTCTGCTGCCCTATCTTGTTTTTGCCTTGTGCCTTCTGTGCGCCTGCGAGCGTCCCTCTTACGACACGGACGATCTCGCGGCCGCGCAGGAGGCTGCGGAACAACGCGACTGGACTCAGGTGGCGCGTCTTCTGCAACGTTATCTGCGCGAGGAAAACGATCCGCAAAAACGTTGGACGGCCTGGAATCTGTTGGTCAGCGCTTCGCAACACATGGGGGAGGACGCTTGGGCGATAGATTACCTGGAAAATATGTTGCAGGAATATGGCGACGACGGCGCATATACGGCTGCCGTTTTGCGTCGTTTGGGCGCGGGATATGAGAAGATCAGGCAGTGGGACAAAGCTTCCGAAGCTTGGTTGCGTCTGCTTGACGTAACGGAACTGTCCCCCAATGAGACGGCCCTTCTGTACCGTCGTATGGGCTTATATCATCAGCAGGCTCAGAATTTCGCCCTGGCCGAAGATATGTTTGAAATGTGCGCGGACCACGCCGCCACTCCCGCGCTGTTGGGTGAATGCCGTTATCTTTTGGCGGACGCCTACGCCACGGACGGCCGACTCGACGAGGCCGCGCGCCACGTGGATGAAGTATTGGCCGTGCCCGAAACCGCGCCTGACGTGCGGGGCCGCGCATTGTTGCTCAAAGGCGACATTTATGAACAGCAGGAACGGCGGGACGAGGCGGCCCGGGCCTTTGCCGAAGCCCTGCCTCTGCATCCCAATCCCGCCGTTGTGCAAAGTCGTATCGACTATCTCAAAACCAAGCCCCAGTCCATAGCGCCTGCCTCTTGAATCATTTTATGATTGAAAGCATCCGCCGGCCGGAACTGTGTCTATTGCGGCCCGCAGTTTTCCGTCCCGTTTCTTGGCGCCGCAGGCGAATTGCGGCGACGCCGGACAGGAGACGTTGCGGCAAAGTCTCGTCCGTATGGCGTCGAAACCGGCTTACCGAACAATTAACCTTTTCTTAACCCTGCACCGGATAGAGCTTGGACATCCGGAAACGTGCGGACCGGTGGCGGCTCCCGTGCGAACGACCCGGAAGAGGCGGAAGGATTTTCGTCTGTCACGGTATGGAGGTACAGGGTATGAAAGGTATGGAATGGAAAGGGCGGCGCGCCATGTCCGCTTCTTTGCTGATGAGGGCGCTGGCTGTTCTGGCCGGAATATGGACCGTGCTCGAAATCTTTGATTTTGAGGACATGGCGTTTGATCTGAATATGCCCGAGGCCATGCTGGCCGCCGGGGCAACGACGATTTTTTGCGTGGCGGGAGCGGCGCTTGCCGGGGAAGGGCGGATTTTTCGACTGGAAGACGGTCGGCCGGGGATTTCTCTTGCGACGCTTCGGGCGCTGACCGTGCGCCATGCAGGGGTGATCCGCCTCGGTCTGATCGTTCTGACGCTTCTGTCAGCGGCCTGGTTCACGGATGAGATGTATGACTTTGAAGATATGCGGCTTGATCCGGATATTCCGGAAGCGTTTTTTGCAGCATTTTTTCTTGTTTTCTTCCTCCGTTTTCTTTTTTGGATGCGAAACCGCGTTCCTTTCTCCGACGCCCGTTTCGACACGGAAAAATCGCTGCTGGAAGAGCTGAGGCGAAAAGTGGAAATAGACGAGCTTACGGGGCTGTATAACAAGAGCGCGTTTCATGAAAAGGTGAGGAACTTTCTGGCTGAATGGGCAAAGGATGGGGAATGCGCGTTGTTCATGATTGATATGGACAACTTTAAAAGCGTCAACGACACCTACGGGCATTTGACCGGAGATCATGTACTGGCGGAAACCGGAAAAACACTCAGAAAGTTTTTTGCGGAACGGAAAGCCTGGCTGGGCAGAGTGGGAGGCGATGAATTTATGATTTTCGTCTGTCAATGCCGCCGCGCCGAAGCGGACGGGATTGAGGACGAACTTCGCGCGGGGTTGAATATCCCCATCCCGAATTCATCTGAAGTCTTTACCGGAAGTATCGGCCTTGCCGTGTATGAAGATGGCGACACGTTTGACTCTCTGTATGCCCGCGCGGATAGGCTGCTTTATGAAGCCAAGAAGTTCGGCGGACGTTCTGCGGAAAAGAGCAGGGAATAGCGCGGAATATCTGGCGGAGGGTCCGAAAGCGCCCAAAAACCGCATGGCGTCGGTATGATTCAGCTTGGAAGGTCTTAAATTTTCAAGGACAGCTCACGGTCATAAAAAATGCCGTCCGGAGCAACACGGGCCACCACGGCGTAGGCTTCCACTCCGCAGTTCAGAGCCTCACGCAGGGCGGCGGCATAGGCGGGGTCGATATAGTCCGCCGGGCCGAAACAGTGTCCGTCCGGTCGTTGCACCAGGTATAGCATGGCGGCTCGGCAACCTTCGGCCACCAATCGTCGGAGCGTGCCCAGGTGCTTGGCTCCGCGTTCGGTGACAGCGTCGGGGAAAGCCGCTACGCCGTCTTCCACCAGGGTGACGTTCTTGCATTCAATCCACAGAGGAAGCCGGTCCGGCCCGGTGCATAAGCCGTCCAAACGACTTTCGGCGTGGACGGCTTCACGCTTGAGTTCTGTGTAGCCTTCGGTCCAGGGGAGCAGCCCTGCGGTGAAGGCGGCGCTGAGAAAACGGTTGGGAACGGAGGTGTTTACTCCCACCCAGAACAGATCGCGGGCGTCGGGGGCGGACACGCCGCGCGTCCCCAGCCCCAAGGCCTCCACGGTCCAGGCCAGCTTGCGGGCGGGGTTTGTCGCCGGCGACAGCAGTACGGGGGAACCGGGACGCAACAGGCCCAGCATGGAGCCTGTATTGTTGGTATGGGCCCATATCGGTCGAGCGTCCAACTCGACGGCCACGCTGAAGCGTTTTTCCCGCCGCAGAAGGCGGCCGATCCGACAGCCGGGCGGATAGGGGAGCAGGGGCGTCTGGTTCAATTTACAGTCCTTTCCTAACCTGCTACCGTATTTTCCTTCGTTCGTCATCCTTCCCGGTACTGTCGGGCATAAAGGGGTAACGCGCCATGAAATTCGCGGATCGTCTGAGCCGGTTCAAACCTTCGGCCACGTTGGCCGTCAACGCCAAAACTCTGGAACTCAAAGCCAAGGGAATAGCCGTCACCAGTCTGGCCGTGGGCGAGCCCGATTTTCCTACGCCCCTGCCGGTCAAGGAAGCCGCCAAGCAGGCCATTGACGGCGATTTTTCCCGTTATACCCCGGTCGAGGGGATTGCCGAACTACGTCAGGCCGTTTGCGGCTATTACCGCCGGATATACGGTGTGGAAGCCCGTCCGGAAAACATCATGATCACCAACGGCGGCAAGCAGTCTTTGTTCAATACTTTTATGGCGCTGCTGAACCCCGGAGACGAAGTTCTCATCCCCAGCCCGTACTGGACGAGCTATCCCGACATGGTGCTTCTGGCCGGAGGGACGCCGGTTTTCGTGCCGTCACCCTCCGAAAGGGGGTTCCGCATCACGCCCGGCGATCTGGAGCGGGCCCGCACAGCGCGGTCCCGTCTGCTTATTCTCAATTCGCCTTCTAACCCCACCGGCGTGGCTTACACCGCGGAAGAAACGGCCGGTCTGATAGAATGGGCCCTGCGGCATGATATCGTAGTGGTAGCCGATGAAATTTACGATCAACTGGTGTATCCTCCGGCCAGAGCCGCCGGAGCTTCCCCCTGGTGGGAAAAGCATCCCGATGGTCTGGTGGTGTTGAACGGATTGTCCAAGGCCTTCGCCATGACGGGGTGGCGGGTAGGGTATACCCTGGCCGACGCCGCGCTGATCAAAGAAATGTCCAAAATTCAGGGGCAAGCCACGTCCAATATCTGCTCCATCGCCCAGAAAGCGGCTGTGCGGGCGTTGACGGGTTCTTACGAATGCGTGGACAATATGCGGACGGCGTTCATGCGGAGGCGGGACATGGCGCACCAGGAAATTTCTTCCTGGCCGGGCGTTGTATGTCCCAAGCCTGAGGGGGCTTTCTATTTGTTCCCCGACGTAAGCGCTCTGTTTTCGGATAGAACGCCGGATGACGCGAGCTTGTGCACCATGTTGCTGGAAAAGGCCAAGGTTGCGGTCATGCCCGGCAGCGCCTTCGGAGACTCGCGTTGCATACGTTTATCCTATGCCGTGGCCGATGATGTATTGATGGACGCGTTGACCCGTATTCGCGCCGCGCTGTTTGCCTGAAGGCCTGAATCGAAAGAGCGCGGAGGCGGCGCGGGACGAATCGTTGCGACAAGTCTGCGGCCGAACAAGGCTAAACCTTGTCCGTGCCGACAGCTTGGGAGCGCTTCAACCTTGAAAGGGGAAGGCGCTTTGGGAGGACCCATGTCGAATCTGACTCTTGATTGGTCGCATGCCTGGCCGTCCTTTTCCGCCCCGGCAAAAAGACCGGGCGTTTCGTGTCCGTCCGGCGGCGGCAGGAATGCCGTGGCCGCTGCGGAACCGTATGCCGCCCGGCTGGAACGTTCCTTGCCTGAACTCCCTTTTCTGACTCTGCCCTTCGCGGAGCAGTTGAGCGGGCAGTTGGACGGACATACGGAATTTTTGCATAGTTTTCGCCATATGCTGGTACTGGGCATAGGCGGATCGGCTCTGGGCGCGCGCGCCCTGCAAAAAGCCTTTTTTCCCGCCCAGGACAGGCCCGGCCATAACGGTCCCTGGTTGTGGATAGCCGACAACGTGGACCCCGACGGATTTGAAGCCCTTCTGGAAAAACTGCCGCCGGAGGAAACGTTGGTGGCGGTGATCAGCAAGTCGGGCGGGACCATCGAAACCGTGTCTCAATACCTTCTTGTTCTGCCCTGGCTGCAAAAACGTTTGCCCGGCACCTGGCAGGAACATCTGTTTGTGGTGACGGACGCCCAGGCCGGCTTTTTGCGGGACGAGGCGGATCACCATTTTCTGCGCTCTCTGCCTGTTCCTGAAGGGCTGGGGGGGCGTTACTCCGTATTGTCGGCCGTGGGATTGGTTCCTGCCGCCTTCCTGGGGGTGGATTGGAAGGCGCTGTTGCGCGGCGCGTGCGACGTAGGGCGTCCCCTGGCGGCCGAGCCTGCGGCTTTGGCCGAGCACTCCGCCTGGAGACTGGCCATGTGGGCGTCCCATCTGGCCTTTTCCGGAAAGAGCCAACTGATATTTTTTTGCTATGCTCCGGCCTGGGCCGCGTTTGGTCCCTGGTTCGCTCAATTGTGGGCCGAAAGTTTAGGCAAGGACGGCCGGGGAACCATGCCCGTGCCCGCCGTAGGCGTGACGGATCAGCATTCGTTGCTTCAGATGTTTCTGGGAGGGCCCTTGGACAAGGGATGCCTGTTCCTCAGCGCGCCTGCTCCCCGCGGTCCGGTGCTGGAGCCGCAGGCCGCTCCCTGGAGCTGGCTGACCGGTAAGAGTCTGGGGGATATTCTGGAAGCCGAAACTTTGGCCACCCGCATGTCTCTTGTGCAACGCGGTGTTCCTTTTGTGCATGTGGCCGCCCCGGATTGCGGCGAATACGCCGCGGGCAGGTTGATTATGCTTTTGGAGGCAACCACGGTATTTACGGGATGGATATCGGGCATCAATCCTTTGGACCAACCCGCTGTGGAAGAAGGGAAAAAATTGGCCCGCGGTCGTCTGGGAGCTCCAGGCTCCGAATTGGATGCCGAGCGTCTGACCCGTTTTACCGAACGGGACGCAAAGGCCGATATATCCCGGGTGTAAAAACAGGCGGTATATCGGGCGATGCTGCGGGCCTTGAGGTACTTTGGCGTAAGTGCCCGACTGGATGCGAGACATGGGGCTTGCATTGAAATTTGTCGTTTGTGCCGTTATGCATAACAGGTTGCAATCGTCCTTTGGATGATGGCGCTTATACCGCTTGAACGGCGAAGTTTTGTTGTTTCTGATTTTATGCATTTCCGAATAAAAAATCGATCCTGAGCGCGCACGGGCCTGGCGGGAGGCGGGGCGCGCTCTTTTTTTACCCTTCATTTTTTACTCGCCATGCGCCCCGGAAGATGAGAAAAAAGTGGGGCGCCGCAGTTCCGCAGCCTGTAAGAACCGGCCGGAAACGTCGCCGGAGGGCGAAAACAGGCGCTGAAGCCGGAGGATAAAAAAGCATGGCGGTGGAACAGACGAAAATCCGGAAAGAAAAGAAAGCGGCGTCGGGGCTGCCGTTCAGTCTCGCTCGTTTTTTTTCCTGGGTTTCATTGGTGTTGGTGCTGGTTTCCAGCGCTATTCTGGCGTTGTTTATCGGCAATACCACCACCACCACCTTGCTGGACAGTCAGGAGGAATACGCCCTATTGTTGGCGGAAAATCTGAATAAACAGATTTTTCGGCGCTTTACCTTGCCCGTGACCTATGCCTCCGGCCGAGTGGCTTTAGGTGACCCCGTTCAGTACAAGTTGCTCGATGAAGTCGTGCAATCGCTGTTGCACGGTTTGCGGATCGAAACCATACGTATTTATGACAATAACTACGCGGTGACCTATTCCACCAACCATGCCGAAGTTCGGCGTACAGATTTATATACGCCTGGTATTCCTTTAATTTTTCAGGGAACGCCTCATCATTTCGATGTTCTGTCCTCCATACCTTATGTTCAGGCTTTGTTCACTCCCGGGCTGCCCGACGGCTCGTTTCAGCTAAGGACGGTTTATCCTTTAAGTATTGATAAAGATTTTGAACAGTTGAATAAGGCCGCCGAGGAAACGCCGGTGTTGGGAGCTCTGGAAATTATTCAGGACGTTACCAGCCATTATAAGATAGCCATCCGTTCTCAATGGTTGATTATGGCAGGGTTTCTGGTTTCCAGCCTTATTCTGTTTATTTTGTTTCAGGTGGTCGCCCGCCAAGCCGAGCGCATTTTAGGTGAACGCATGGCCCGTACCCGCCAGCTGGAGGCTGAGCTGCACCAAAGTGAAAAACTGGCCAGCATGGGCCGTATGGTGGCTTCCATTGCCCATGAAATCCGTAATCCGCTCGGCATCATCCGCTCCAGCGCCGAGTTTCTTATGCGGCGGCACAAAAACGTGGACCCGGCCAGTCAACCTATCCTTCAGGCTATTTATGACGAATCCTGTCGCCTGGGGACCACGGTCAACGACTTTTTGGACTATGCGCGACCGCGTCAGCCGCGACAGGACGAAGTGAACGTGGTCGATGTCATCAACAAGGCTATGGCTTTTCTTGGCGGCGAGTTCCAGCGTCAGGGCGTGGAAGTGGAGCTGGAATTGCCCCATCCCTTTTTTCTTTCAGGCGACCCTGATTTACTGTACCGCGCCTTTTATAATGTGCTGATCAATGCCCAGCAGGCTATACAGGGAACGGGTCGTATTGTGATCCGGGGAACGCGTCTGGATAACGGCGATGTGGAGCTGAGTTTTCAGGACAACGGACCCGGGTTTCCGCCGGATGAACTGGATAAGCCTTTAGATCCTTTTTACACTACGAAAGATACCGGGACCGGTCTGGGCTTGCCCATTGTGCAGTCTATTGTGGCCTCCCACGGCGGCACGTTGGAACTGGCCAACGCTCCTGAAGGAGGAGCCGTCATCCGCTTGTTTTTTCCGGCGCCGCCTTCGATGGAGGCTTCCCGATAACGAGTCGAACTGCCGACATATATCCTTGTGCGTTTTTTGAGCGATTGGAGAGAGAGCGTCGCCTTGTCATGTCGGGTAAAATGAACAAGATTCCGCGTAACGTGTTTTAAAGAAGGTGCCGTATGAGCGAAAACGCCCGTATTTTGGTCATTGATGACGAAAAAAACTACCTGCTGGTTCTGGAAGCTTTGTTGGCCGATGCCGGGTATTCCGTAACGGCCATCAACGATCCGGAAATGGCCTTGGCTTTTTTGGACGATTCAGAGGTGGATGTGGTCATCACTGATATGAAAATGCCCAAAATGACGGGTAAAGAAGTGCTGCAATCCATCAAAAAATCCTGGTCTCATATCCCCGTGCTGATTATGACGGCTTTCGGGTCGATTGAAAGTGCGGTGGAGGTCATGCGTTATGGAGCTTTTGATTACATAACCAAACCCTTTGCCAATGATGAACTTTTGCTTTCGGTCCATAACGCGGCTGAATTGTCTCGGGCTCACCAACAATACCGTTTGCTTCAGGAAAATCTGGAAGATCGTTACAGCACCCATCAGATTATCGGCAAATCCAAAGCTATTCGCGATACCTTGAATATAGTGGATCGGGTATCCGCCAGCCGTTCCACAGTGCTCATTACCGGAGAATCAGGCACGGGCAAGGAGCTTGTGGCCAGAGCCATTCATTTTTCTTCGCCGCGTAAAGAAGCTCCTTTTGTAACGGTCAATTGTATGGCTTTTAACGCCGGTGTGTTGGAAAGTGAATTGTTCGGCCATGAAAAAGGCTCTTTCACCGGAGCCGTAGCTATGCGCCGGGGCAGATTTGAACAAGCTGATCACGGAACGTTGTTTTTGGATGAAATAGGCGAACTGACTCCTGATCTTCAAGTCAAGCTTTTGCGCGTATTGCAGGAACGCACATTCGAGCGGGTGGGAGGAACGGAACCCGTCAGCGTTGATATCCGGGTGGTGGCGGCTACCAATAAGGATTTGGCTAAATTAGTCGAAGAGGGAAAATTTCGTGAAGATTTGTTCTACCGCTTGAATGTGGTGCAAATACCTATACCCCCTTTGCGCGAACGGCGTGAGGATATTCCTTTGTTGGTAGCTCACTTCGCAGAGAAAATATCTGCGGAAAACGCTATTAACGGCAAGAAATTCAGCCAGGAAGCCCAGAATTATCTGACAGGGTACGAATGGCCCGGCAACATTCGTCAACTGCAGAACGTTATCGAGCGCTGTATTGTTATGGTTCCGCACGATGTGATTGGCGTGGACGATCTGCCGCCGGAAATACGGGATGAGGAGTCTCAGTTTAAAAGTGCAGTTGACCTGTTGCCTGTTGAACTTAATCTTGCCGATACCTTGGACCGCATTGAAGCGGCCCTCATTCGCCGCGCTTTGATCCGGGCCGATTTTGTGCAGGCTCATGCGGCGGAATTGTTGGGGATATCCCGAAGCCTCATGCAGTATAAATTAAAAAAATATAATATTACTGGGCATTGAGTGTTTGATTTTAGAGCATCTCGCCATTGAAATACTCTACGGAGTTGAGCGCAGGGTGAGACTTCCACACTCTTTATCCGTAAAACGCTTCGCGCTGACAACTAGAGCGGTTTGCTGTTGAAAAGGGCAACCGCTCCGGCGGCCGCGGGAGCGGAC
>ERZ894232.315-NODE-315-length-67949-cov-19.729107_pt1 | contig 67949 bp, 50 predicted proteins | sample MGYA00380296_ERZ894232 | MGnify/ENA primary metagenome ERZ894232 (study PRJEB32331, sample SAMN06328433) | human gut metagenome | biome: human gut microbiome; feature: stool | host: Homo sapiens | collected 2014-08-14 ...
CACCAGAACCACTTTATACTGTTTTCTTCAAGTCGTGACTGGCAGCGGATGTTAATAAATGAAATGCCCGGAGGTGTAACCCGGTGGAGGCCACTACGGTTACGCACTTGCCATTTTATTCCGGTCCGGGTATCCAACGCCTTCCTGAATTAAATCCCAAGCAAAATTAAATCCCAAACGATTGAGTAAAAAGCTGCGACTTCTCCAGCCTCTCATAAAATTCCTCATAAAAATTCCCATCTTCCCCATAAGGTGTCAGATAAAACTGTGTCAGCACATGCATACTGATCGTTCTGGCAGTTGAATCAGAATTTGAAGAAGAATCAGAAGTAAGATTCATAACGTATTCCTGAAGCCCTTTCAGAAAGAAATGCCAGTCAGCAATATATTTCTCGTAGGTTTTCAGATTCGGTGTATCCAGCCATTTTTTGATCTTTACTTTAGAACGATCCGTTTTCGGACATTCATGTACCTGTAAGAAATATTGGAAAGAATGGTTTTCATAAAAACGTCCCAGAGGGAACATGCGGCAGATTCCGGGACGGAATGCATGAACCGTACACCGTCCGTCCGCATCAAGGAAAGAACAGGCCTCTTTGGTTCCGGTCATCTTCAGATTCGGAAGAATGATCCCGTCTGCCACATTCAGTTCCAGCGGACCGGTCAGGAGTTCATTCACTGGTTTTGACAGATTGATGGAAAGTCGGTACACATCCAGTGGATCAAGGATGATGGAACTTCCCATACCGTGACAGCAGGCGGAGCAACCGTCACAGCCTTTGCAGTCAGTCCTGGCCATATCGTTGCTGCTGTATAATTTTCCATCGGATATTTCATCCAGATTAATCTCTCTTAACATACTCATTACCTCATATCTGTGATTATAGTTTTTTGTATAGTCTTGTTAGATAAGTTGATTATAGTGTAATATAGAGAAAGATGCAAATAAAATAGAAGGGATGTGGACAGGTATGAAATTTTTCCATTTATCGGATCTGCATATCGGAAAGCAGCTTCATCGTTATAATTTAAAAGAAGATCAGCAGGTGATCTTAAAAGAGGTCATTGCTTATGCAAAAGAATTGCGTCCGGACGCAATTGTGATTGCCGGGGATATTTATGATAAGTCAGTTCCATCAGCGGAAGCAGTGACTATATTTGATGAGTTCCTGACGGAACTTTCAGAGATCACACCGGTAATTCCAATTCTGATCATCAGCGGAAATCATGATTCACCTGATCGTCTGCAGTATGCTTCAGAGATTTTGAGACGGCATCATATTTATCTTGTGGGGAATGTTCCGGAGCATCCGGAAGAGCATATTGAAAAAGTAACATTGCAGGATACATATGGAGAGGTAGATTTTTATCTGTTGCCATTTATGAAACCTGGATATGTAAGAAATGTTTTTGTTAACAATGTCCCAGAGACATATGTAGATGCTGTGAGAGAAATCATTAAACGAGAAGAGATAGATTATAATAATAAAAGAAATGTATTGGTTTCTCATCAGTTTTATGTAGGAGAAAAGGAAGGAAGTCCGGAAACCTGTGATTCGGAAGTATTTTCCGTAGGAGGGATTGATAATGTAGATATCGGGGCAGTGAAAGAATTTGATTATGTGGCACTTGGACATCTTCACGGGGCACAGTACGTCAGCAGGCCAAAAATCCGGTATTGCGGTACGCTTTTGAAGTATTCTGTCAGTGAGAGCACGCAGACTAAAAGTCTTACTGTGGTGACTTTAAAAGAAAAAGGGGAGAAGCCAGAAATTGCATGCTATCCGCTGCATCCGCTCAGAGATGTCAGGAAGAAAAAAGGAACGCTGGAAGAAATTATAAAAGAAGCCGGTGAAGAAGAAAAAGAGGATTACATCAGTATTACGCTGACGGATGAGATTGATCCATATAAACCGAAAGAGCAGCTGGAACGGGTATTTTCCCATATATTAGAGATCCGGGTAGATAATCAGAGAACAAGAACCAAATTAAAAGAAATGGATGAAGAACTTGTTATGAAGGATTCGTTTACCTCTTTTTGTGAATTCTATAAGGAGATGCAGGGAAGAGAGATGAATACGCAGGAGGAGACAATCATGAAAGAAATCTTTGACAATGTGAAGGGAGTGGAGTAGATGAGACCGGTTAAGCTTATTATGTCAGCGTTCGGATCATATGCCGGAAGAACAGAGATTGATTTTACAGAGATTCCCAATGGACTGTTTCTGATCACAGGAGATACAGGTGCAGGTAAGACTACGATCTTTGATGCAATCACATATGCGTTGTATGACAGGACCAGCGGCGGCACCAGAGATGGAAATATGATGCGGAGCCAGTATGCGGATGAAGGAATGGATACTTATGTTGAGTATACGTTTATATATCAAAAGAAACAATATAAGATACTAAGAAATCCGGAATATATGCGCCTGGGAAAAAGAAAATATGCAGACGGGTCACTGAGATATGTGAAGGAGACCCCAAAGGTAGAACTGACACTGCCGGATGGAAGTGTATTCAAAGGAAAGAAGAGAGAGACGGATCAGAAGATCGTAGAAATTACAGGGCTGGATGCAGATCAGTTTACCCAGATTTCCATGATTGCACAGGGAGAATTTCTGAAGCTTCTGCTGGCTGAATCAAAAGAACGGAAAAAGATATTTTCCAGAATATTTCAGACACGCTTTTATTACAGAATACAGGAAGAATTGAAGAAACAGGCAGTACAGTTATATGTCAAACTGGAACAGAATCTGCAGGAAATGAAGCTTGAGATGGCCAGGACAGAGTATCCGGTGTGTGAGAACGGAAAAGAAACGGAGCTTAGCAGAAAATGGAAAGAAGTATCCGGACAGGATATTCCGGACAGAGACAGAATATCGGAGATACTAAAAGAAATCATCGGACAGGGAAGCCGGTTGGAAAAGGCCTGCAAAAAAGAAGCAGACGGGGCACAGGTGGTTCTAGAAGATAAGAACCGTCTGCTGAAGGAAGCAGAACTTCTGGATCAGCTCTTTGATTCGTATGGACAGGTACTGAGCCATCTGAAAGAAAAAACAGCGGAAAAGGCAAAATATGAGCTTATGAAGGAGCAGATACAGTCCGGTAAGAGTGCAGAACGTGTCAGAACAGAGGAAAAGAGATATCTGGAAGAAGAAAAAAGGCTGACAGAGTTAAAAACACAGGATCACAGTCTTCAAAAGAAATTACAGGAATGCAGACAATTGTTGCAGGAACTTACAGAAGAGCAGAAAGAGGCTGTGAAAGAAAAGACAGAAAAAGAGATTGTACTGACCGAGAAAAAAGTGCGGATACAGGATGCAATTTTGCAATATGAGAGTATTAATAAAAAGCAGGAAACTTTGAATAAACTTGCAGAAGAAATAAAAAAATATCTAAATCATGCAAGAATAATAAAAGAAAAGAATGAAATCCTGCAAAATAAGAATGAAGAAATAATTAAATTTCTAAAGAAATATGAAGATGTTGAGGTGTGCATAAATGAATGCAGAAATAAAAAACAACAGACAGAAGAAAAAATGCGGCAATATAAGGAACTGGACAGACAGGAAAACAGAAAAGAACAATTAAAGGAAGACTGCGAAAGAGCAAAGAAAGAAGCTGAATGTGAACAGAAGAATTATGAACATGCATGGGCGGAATATGAAATGAAGTATCAGAAGTTTCTGAAAGAACAGGCGGGAATACTGGCTTTGACACTGGAAGCAGGACAGCCTTGTCCGGTCTGTGGTTCCAGAGAACATCCTCAGATTACATTATTGAGTGACGAAGCACCGACACAGGCAGAAGTAGAATCTGCAAAGGAGGAAAGAGACAGGAAAGAAAAAACAAGAGATATAAAAGTCACTGCATTCCGGGAATGTCTTGCAGGATACCAGGCAGCACAGGAAATCTGCCAGACGCTTCAAATGAATATAAAAGATGCGTCGGAAGACGGATTTAAGGCTAACTGGAAAAAGATTATGCAAAATCTGGGACAGACGTTTGCAGAAACAGAAGAACAATTAAAACAACTGGAACAGATTTCCGAAAAATACAAAGCATTAAAGAAGAATCAGGAACAGATTGCGGAGCAGTCGGTGGAACTGGAAAGAAAAGAACGGGAAACGGACCAATGCCTGACGGAATCAAAGCTGGTATATACAAAAGTACAGGCTGAATATCAGACTGCGAAGGAGAAACTGCCATATGAGACCATAGAAGAAGCAGAAAAACATCTGGTACAGACAGTAGGAGCATTGGAGCAGTTGAGAAAGAATTATGAGACAGTGACCAGACGTCTGACAGAAATGCAAAATAAAGAAAAGGAACTGGAAGGACGTAGTAAGACCGTGAAGGCATCTGCTTTACAATCTCAGAAAGAAGCAGAGAAAAAGAAACTCCGTTATGAGCAGGTAATGAAGGCACAGGGATTTGCGGATGAGGAGAGTTATCATAGGAAATGCATGAAGGAGACGGAACTGGAAGAAGCAGAACGGTGGACAGAAGCATATCAGAGAGAACTTCAGGAACTGGAAGCAAACAGAAAATTACTGGAACAGCAATTGAAGGGGAAAGAAAGGAAAGATATAGCGCAGATCAAACAGGAAATAAAAGATGCATCTGAAGTGCTGGAGCAGATCCGCAGGGAATATATGAGGCTTCATAATATCAATGAAAAGAATAGAGAAATCAGGGATAATCTGAGACGCAATTTTGAGAAGAACAGTGGACTGCAGAACCAGTATGAAATCATTGGTAATCTGAGTAAGACGGCGAATGGAAATCTGAGTGGAAGTGCAAAACTGGACTTCGAGACTTATATCCAGAGGCAATATTTCCGGCAGATCATACGTGCCGCAAATAAGAGGCTGATCCGTATGACATCCGGCGAATTCATTCTGCAATGCAGAGATGTTGAAAAGCTGGGAAGCCAGGGACAGACCGGACTGGAACTGGATGTGTATCATATGGCAACAGATACGATCAGAGATGTCAAAACCTTATCCGGTGGAGAATCTTTTATGGCAGCGCTGTCTATGGCATTGGGACTTTCTGATATAGTGCAGAATACAGCAGGTGCGATCCATCTGGATACGATGTTTATAGATGAAGGGTTCGGATCTCTGGATGATGCATCGAGAGATCAGGCAATTCGTGTACTGAATGATCTTGCGGATAAAGATAGACTGGTGGGAATTATTTCACATGTAAATGAACTGAAAGAACAGATCGATCATAAGCTTGTAGTGAAAAAGACGGACAAGGGAAGTTCTGTAAGCTGGTCGGTATAAGGACGGAAAATCTGTTATCGGATCCGTTATATACAGAGATAAAAACAGGGAAGCTGTTGCATGATACGCAAGCGTTAGCAACAGCTTCCCTGTTTTTATTCGTTTAATAGTTATTTATGTTCTTCCTGATATTTCAGAGAAGCTTCGATAAATCCTCTGAACAATGGATGCGGTCTGTTCGGTCTTGATTTTAATTCCGGATGTGCCTGTGTGGCGATGAACCAAGGATGTTCAGGAATTTCAATCATTTCAACAATCCTTCCATCCGGTGAGAGACCGGAGAGCTTCATGCCGTGAGAAGTAAGAGCCTCGCGGTAGTCATTATTGACCTCGTAACGATGACGGTGGCGCTCACTGATCTGATCTGTTCCGTACATTTCGTAAGCTTTGGATGTCTTATCAAGTACACAAGGATAAGCCCCAAGTCTTAAAGTTCCGCCGATATCTTCAATGCCAATCTGCTCTGGCATGATATGAATGACCGGATGAGTGGTGTTTGGATCAAGTTCTGCACTGTGAGCATCATTGTAACCGATGACATCTCTTGCAAATTCTACGATAGAAAGCTGCATTCCGAGGCAGAGACCTAAGAACGGTATATTGTGTGTACGTGCATATTTGATTGCCTCGATCTTTCCTTCGATACCACGGTTACCGAATCCGCCGGGAACCAGGATACCACTTACGTCACTAAATAATTCCTCGGCATTATCGGCAGTAACGGTTTCTGAATCGATCCATTTGATATTTACAGTAGCACGGCTGAAGATTCCACCGTGTTTTAATGCTTCTACAACACTGATGTAAGCATCATGAAGCTGAATATATTTACCAACCAAAGCAACTGTGACTTCGGTGGTTGGATTCTTAAGGTAGTCGACCATTTCTGTCCAGTCTTTTAAATCCGGTTCCGGGCAGTCGAGGTGGAGACATTCACATACAACACCTGCAAGATTCTCTTCTTCCATTGCAAGAGGAGCTTCATACAGATATTCTACATCCAGATTCTGCAGTACATGATTAGACGGTACATTACAGAATAATGCAATTTTGTCTTTCAGTCCGACACCGAGTGGATATTCGGAACGGCATACCAGAATATCCGGCTGGATTCCCATTCCCTGAAGATCTTTAACGCTTGCCTGGGTAGGTTTTGTCTTCATTTCCTGAGAAGCCTTCAGATATGGAATCAGTGTGACATGAATCAGGATAACATTTTCACGTCCTTTTTCATGCTGGAACTGACGAATGGCTTCCAGGAAAGGCTGACTTTCGATGTCACCAACGGTTCCGCCGACTTCAATAATGGCAATTTCCGTATTCTCAGCGGCTGGATTGCGATAAAAACGGGATTTGATTTCATTTGTAATATGTGGGATAACCTGAACCGTTCCTCCGCCAAAATCTCCACGGCGTTCCTTCTGAAGAACAGACCAGTAAATCTTACCGGTTGTTACGTTGGAATTCTTGCTCAGACTTTCATCGATGAATCTTTCATAATGTCCAAGGTCAAGGTCGGTCTCAGCACCATCATCAGTTACAAATACTTCACCATGTTGTACAGGGTTCATAGTACCAGGGTCAATGTTGATGTATGGATCAAATTTCTGCATTGTAACTGTGTAACCACGAGCTTTCAGCAGACGTCCGAGAGATGCAGCTGTAATCCCCTTACCTAATCCAGATACTACACCGCCTGTAACGAATACGTATTTTACTGCCATAACTTCCTCCTTAAGTCAAAATTAGTTTCTCTGTTATATAAAGTGTTCAAAAAAAATACTTTAAGATTATACACCTTTGTTATTAAAAAATACAGAGTTTTTTTCATATTTTGCTTCAAAAGTTGCCTGAATAGACAGCAGTTTGAATTGTTTGATGTCTACAGACCCCGGCATAACAGATACATGAGCCTGACAGCCTTTTAATTTAGGAAGCTGTTCCATCGCAAGTTTTGCATCTTCACTGGTAGCAGCACTTACAGAAAGGGCAATCAGAACTTCATCGGTATGAAGGCGTGGATTGCGGCTTCCCAGATATTTTGTTTTCAGACTCTGGATTGGTTCGATCGCCTGTGGAGAGATGATTTTGATCTCATGTCCGATACCTGCAAGTTCTTTTAATGCATTCAAAAGAAGAGCAGAGCATGCGCCAAGAAGATCCGATGTCTTGCCTGTCACGATCGAGCCGTCTGGGAGTTCCAGTGCAGCTGCAGGCCCGCCTGTACGCTCGGATTCGGTGAGAGCCGCATCGACTACCGGACGGTCATGAACGGTAATATCTGCCTGGTTCATTAACATTTCTAATTTATAAGTTTCTTCTTCAGAGCATGCGCCGAGAAGAAGTCTTCTCCTGGATGCATAGTATCTGCGGATGATTTCCTGACAGGAAGCGTTTCTACATGCGTCATCATTGCAGATACAGTTGCCAGCCATATTTACCCCCATATCTGTTGGGGATTTGTAAGGACTTTCTCCGTAGATGCGCTGGAACATGGCATTTAATACAGGGAAAATCTCTACATCACGGTTATAGTTGATCGTTGTCTCACCATAGGCTTCCAGGTGGAACGGATCTATCATATTAATATCATTCAGGTCGGCCGTAGCTGCCTCGTAAGCCAGGTTGACCGGATGTTTTAACGGAATATTCCAGATTGGAAATGTCTCAAATTTGGCGTAACCTGCTTTGATTCCGTGCTTGTGTTCATGATATAATTGTGACAGGCAGACAGCCATCTTTCCACTTCCAGGTCCCGGAGCAGTCACAACGACCAGAGGACGGCTTGTTTCTATATAATCATTTTTTCCGTAACCATCGTCACTTACGATAAAAGGTACATTTGTCGGATATCCGGGAATCAGGTAGTGACGGTACACTTTGATGCCAAGCTTTTCCAGACGGTTTTTGAATAATTCGGCACTTTCCTGTGCGTTATATTTGGTAATAACGACACTTCCGACATAGAGCCCAAGTCCCTGATAGATATGCATCAGGCGGAGTACATCGGAATCATACGTGATACCAAGGTCACCGCGGATCTTATTCTTTTCAATATCTTCAGCGCTGATGACGATGACGATTTCGGCCTGATCGGACAGCTCGCATAACATACGGAGTTTGCTGTCAGGCTGGAATCCAGGAAGAACTCTGGAGGCATGGAAATCATCAAAAAGTTTGCCTCCGAATTCCAGATACAGTTTGTTGTCAAATTGTCCGATACGTTCACGGATATGTTCAGACTGCATCTTCAGGTATTTTTCATTATCGAATCCAATTTTCATAAGTACATTCCCTCATCTAAAATATATTTGATCTTTTATAGTGGAAAATCTGCCGGAACCGGCATAAGCATTTTCATTTCAAGTATACTACAACACATAGGAAGTTTACAATCTTTTCATAATGTTTTTATTGATTTCTAACATAGTGGTCTTTATAATAATTAGTTATACAGGAGGATTAAAATGGACAACCAGAATAATAAGAATAACAAGAATAATAAACAAGGTATTTCGTTTATTTTATTGGTCACAGTTATTACATCGATTCTTGTGGTTGCACTGTTCCAGTTTCAGGGAATGACCTCTGCAAAAGAGATTACTTATAATAAATTCCTGAAGATGGTAGATGACGGCAAGGTCAAAAAAGTAGAGATTCAGAGTGATAAGATCATGATTGTCACGAAGAAGGATAAGGACAGTGGAATTTCACAGGAATATTATACCGGAGTTGTGAATGATGACGAACTGACCAACCGTCTGGAAAAAGCCGGTGTAGAATTTAATCAGGAGATTCCGGATACCACATCCGCGGTAGCAATGAACGTTATCTTAACATTCCTGCCAATCGCATTCTTTGTCGGAATGATCGTCTGGATGACAAAGCGTATGTCAAAAGGCGGCGGCATGATGGGAATCGGTAAGAGCAATGCCAAGATGTATGTAGAGAAGCAGACAGGTGTGACATTTAAAGATGTGGCCGGTCAGGATGAAGCAAAAGAGTCCTTACAGGAAGTAGTAGATTTTCTGCATAATCCCGGGAAATATACGAGTGTCGGTGCAAAGCTTCCGAAGGGAGCGTTGTTAGTCGGTCCTCCGGGAACCGGTAAGACACTTTTGGCGAAAGCAGTAGCCGGTGAAGCAAAGGTACCATTCTTCTCACTGAGCGGTTCAGCATTTGTGGAAATGTATGTCGGGGTAGGAGCATCCAGGGTACGTGATCTGTTTAAACAGGCTCAGCAGATGGCACCATGTATCATTTTCATTGATGAGATTGATGCAATCGGTAAGAGCCGTGACAATCAGATGGGCGGCAACGATGAGCGTGAACAGACACTGAACCAGCTTCTTGCGGAGATGGATGGATTTGAAAGCAATAAAGGACTGGTGCTTCTTGCAGCAACCAACAGACCGGAGATCCTGGATCCTGCGTTATTGAGACCAGGACGTTTTGACAGACGAATCATCGTGGAAAAACCAGATCTGAAAGGACGTGTAGAGGTCCTGAAGGTACATTCCAAAGATGTAAAGATGGATGAGACTGTTAATCTGGAAGAGATTGCACTGGCAACTTCAGGAGCAGTTGGTTCTGATCTCGCCAATATGATCAATGAGGCAGCAATCAATGCAGTAAAACATGGAAGAAATGCAGTGTGTCAGTCAGACTTATTTGAAGCAGTAGAAGTAGTACTTGTAGGAAAAGAGAAGAAAGACCGGATTATGAGTCAGGAAGAACGGAGAATCGTTTCCTACCATGAAGTCGGACATGCGCTGGTAAGCGCATTGCAGAAAGATGCGGAACCGGTACAGAAGATTACGATTGTTCCACGTACGATGGGAGCACTTGGTTATGTTATGCAGACTCCGGAGGAAGAAAAATTCCTGAATACGAAGAAGGAACTTCAGGCGATGTTAGTCGGATTGCTTGCAGGACGTGCCGCAGAAGAAGTGGTATTTGATACGGTTACAACGGGAGCTTCCAATGATATCGAGAAAGCAACAAGCGTTGCAAGAGCCATGATCACACAGTATGGTATGAGTGAGAAGTTCGGACTGATCGGTCTGGAATCCATTCAGAACCGTTATCTGGACGGACGTCCGGTCAGCAACTGTGGACAGCAGACAGCATCCGAGATTGATGAAGAAGTTATGAAGATGCTGAAAGATGCTTATGAAGAAGCAAAACAACTGCTGAGAGATCACAGACAGTCACTGGATAGGATTGCAGCATTCCTGATCGAAAAAGAGACGATCACCGGAAAAGAATTTATGGAAATCTTCCATGAAGTAGAAGGAATTGATCCGGATGCACCGAAGAAAGAAGAAGCAAGAATCGGTATGAATCCGGTAGAAGGTGAAGGGTTTGTTATGAAATCTGCAGATGATACAGCCGAAGAACCTGTTGAAGCAATAAAGGAAGTTGTCTGCGAAGAAGAATAAGTATAAAGAGAATAGATATACGAGGAAAGATACAGGGTAAAGTTTGAGAAAGCCCTGTATCTTTTTTCTTTTCAATTATATCTGCCTGGTATATAATAGGCAGGATGAGAGTATTCTGGAGGAAAGAGTATGAAGGGAAGATTATTCGGAGTCGGAGTCGGACCGGGAGATCCGGAACTTATGACATATAAAGCAGTGCGTATCATAAAGGAATGCCAAGTGCTCGCAGTGCCTGCGAGAGGCAGGAAACATGCGGTCAGCTACAGGATTGCAGCGGAGATGATAGAGAACATGGAAGAAAAAGAATTCCTGGATCTGGATACGCCGATGACAAAGGACAGACAGATTCTGGATCGGAATTATGAAAATGCAGCAGGGAGAATTATAGAAGAACTGGAAAAAGGGAAGGATGTAGCATATCTGACGCTGGGAGATCCGACAATCTATTCGACTTATATGTACATTCATCGCATAGTAAAAGCAAAAGGGTATGAGACAACGATCATCAGCGGAATTCCGTCCTTTTGTGCTGCAGCGGCGAGAATGGATGACAGTCTTGTTGACCGGGCAGAAGAACTTCATGTAATCCCATCCAGCTATGGTATAGAAGCGGCACTAAACTATTCCGGTACAAAGATTCTGATGAAGTCCGCATCCGGAATAAGTGAAGTAAAGAGGACTCTGGAAGAAAAAGACGGAAATGTGAATGTAAAGATGATAGAAAACTGTGGAATGCCAGAGGAGCAGATCTATGAAAGAATAGAAGATGTTCCGGAGCAGGCAGGCTATTATTCTTTATTGATTGTAAAAGAGTCGGAAAAAGAGCGATAACAGGATTCAAAAAATCAGAGAAGATGTTTAGAATTAGAAAATAGAAAATATACAGGAGACGTATATGGAGAATTTTAACATACAGGAAGAACTGAAGAAGCTGCCCGGAAAACCGGGTGTATACCTGATGCACGATGAAAAGGATGCAATCATCTATGTCGGAAAGGCAATCAGCCTTAAGAACCGTGTCCGTCAGTATTTTCAGAGCAGCAGGAATAAAGGTGCCAAGATAGAACAGATGGTGACACATATTTCCAGATTTGAATACATTGTGACAGATTCTGAATTGGAAGCACTGGTGTTGGAGTGTAATCTGATAAAGGAACACAGACCGAAGTATAATACTATGCTGATGGATGACAAGAGTTATCCGTTTATAAAAGTTACAGTAAATGAGCCGTTTCCGAGGGTTATGCTGGCAAGACAGATGAAGAAGGACAAGGCAAAATATTTTGGGCCTTATACCAGTGCAGGCGCAGTGAAAGATACGATAGAATTGATCCGTAAGCTTTATCATATCCGCAGCTGTAACCGTTCGCTGCCAAAAGACATAGGGAAAGAGAGACCTTGTCTGAATTATCATATCCATCAGTGCCAGGCACCATGCCAGGGATACATTTCTCAGGAAGAGTATCGGAAATCCATAGACGAAGTTGTACGTTTCCTGAATGGACATTATGATCTGGTGTTAAAAGAACTGGAAGAAAAGATGATGGCAGCATCGGATAGTCTGGAGTTCGAAAAAGCAATTGAATACAGAGAACTGCTTACAAGTGTACAGAAGGTTGCTCAGAAGCAGAAAATCACAGATACGGCAGGAGATGACAGAGATATCATTGCAATGGCTTCTGAGGGAGAAGATGCAGTTGTGCAGGTATTTTTTATTCGAAGTGGAAGACTGATCGGACGGGATCATTTTTATCTGAAGAGCGCAGAAAATGATACGGAAGGCGAGATATTGTCAAGCTTTATCAAGCAGTTCTATGCAGGCACACCATATATTCCTGCGGAACTGATGCTGCCGGAAGAGATTGAAGATCAGGATATTATTGAAGAATGGCTGACGGCAAGGAGAGAACGCAGAGTACATCTTCGCATTCCGAAGAAGGGAACGAAGGAAAAACTGGTAGAACTGGCACAAAAGAATGCGCAGATGGTGTTAAAGAATGACAGAGAACGTCTGAAACGTGAAGAGGGAAGAACGATCGGTGCAGTGAAAGAACTGGAAAAGATACTGGGACTAAAAGGCATCATACGCATGGAGGCATATGATATTTCCAATACGAACGGATTCGATTCTGTCGGATCGATGGTAGTCTATGAACATGGGAAACCAAAACGGAACGATTACCGCAAATTCAAAATTAAAACTGTGCAGGGTCCGGATGATTATGCCAGTATGAATGAAGTACTGACCAGAAGATTCGGGCATGGATTGCGTGAACAGCAGGAAGAAAGTGAAACCGGAGGCTTTCAGATATTTCCGGATCTGATCATGATGGACGGCGGACGGGGGCAGGTGAATATAGCACTGGAAGTACTGGAAAAGCTTCATCTGCATATTCCGGTGTGTGGAATGGTAAAAGATGACAATCACAGAACGAGAGGACTGTATTTTAATAATACCGAACTTCCGATTGACCGCAACTCGGAATGTTTCCGGCTGATTACCAGGATACAGGACGAAGCGCACCGTTTTGCAATTACATTTCACAGACAATTGCGCAGCAAGGGGCAGGTGCATTCTGTGCTGGACGATATTCCGGGAGTCGGCCCTGCAAGAAGAAAAGATCTGATGCGGTGCTTTGAGAATATTGATGCAATCCGTAATGCAACAGTAGAAGAGTTAAAAGAACTGCCAAGTATGAATGAAAAATCTGCACAGGAAGTATATAAATTTTTTCACCAGAATCATTAAGTATGGTATAATAATTAAAGAGATTTTTAATACGTGTGAGGTAGAAGAATATGGCGAATAAAGTTGAATTAAAAACACTTGTTGAAAAAATGAATCTTAAAAATTTAACACCGGATGTAGATCTGTCTGATAAAGATGTAGAGATACCAGATATTAACAGACCGGCACTGCAGCTTACAGGATTTTTTGAACATTTTGATTCAGAACGTGTACAGATCATTGGTTATGTAGAATATACATTTCTGGAGAAGATGACAGATGAAGATAAGAAAAAGCGGATTTATGAGACACTGCTTTCTTATAAGATTCCTTGTCTGATCTTCTGCAGGAATCTTCCACCGGAAAAGATGCTTCTGGAGATGGCAGAAAAGGCAAATATCCCTGTATTCCAGACAGAGAAGAAGACATCGGAATTTACAGCAGAGATCATCCGATGGCTGAATGTGGAACTTGCACCATGCATTTCTATTCATGGTGTGCTGGTTGATGTATACGGTGTTGGTGTGCTGATCATGGGTGAAAGTGGAATCGGTAAGAGTGAAGCCGCACTGGAACTGATCAAGCGTGGACACCGTCTTGTCAGTGATGATGTCGTAGAGATCCGCAGAGTCAGTGATGAGACACTGGTTGGATCGGCACCGGATATCACAAGACATTTCATTGAATTGCGTGGTATCGGTATTGTAGATGTAAAAGCATTGTTCGGTGTACTGAGTGTTAGGGAGACACAGAATATTGACCTTGTTATCACGCTTGAAGAGTGGAATAAGAACAAAGAATATGACCGTCTCGGACTGGAAGAAGAGTATACAGAATTCCTTGGAAATAAAGTGGTGTGTCATCATCTTCCAATACGTCCTGGACGTAATTTGGCGATTATCGTTGAGACAGCGGCCGTTAACCACAGACAGAAACAGATGGGATATAATGCAGCACAGGAACTGTACAAGCGTGTACAGAAGAATCTAACAAAAAAATAGGAGAGTAGGAAAATGAAATATTGTTTTGGTGTAGATATCGGGGGAACAACAGTAAAATTAGGTTTGTTTACGACCGATGGGGAGATTGTAGATAAGTGGGAGATTAAGACCCGTACAGAGAATCAGGGAGAGGCAGTTCTTCCGGATATCGCAGAGGCGTTAAAGGAAAAGCTTGAAGAAAAGAAAATCGGCAGAGATGAGGTGGAAGGAATCGGAGTCGGAGTTCCGGCACCGGTTGATGCAGAAGGTGTGGTACAGAACACCGCAAACCTCGGATGGGGATATAAAGAAGTAAAAAGAGAGATGGAAGAACTTTCCGGCATGAGAGCCGAGATCGGTAATGATGCCAATGTAGCCGCACTTGGAGAAATGTGGCTGGGAGCCGGCAAAGGACGCAAAAATATCGTTATGGTAACGCTTGGAACAGGTGTAGGCGGTGGAATTATTATTGATGGAAAACCATTGGTAGGAGCGCATGGTGCCGGTGGTGAGATTGGGCATCTCTGTGTGAATTATGAAGAGACAGATCATTGCGGATGTGGTAATACCGGATGTCTGGAGCAATATGCATCAGCCACAGGAATTACCAGACTGGCGAATATCCGTCTTGCCAAAGATGATGCCAAGTCAGTATTAAGAGAGCAGGAAGTCAGTGCAAAGACTGTATTTGATGCAGTGAAAGCCGGAGATACAGTGGCAAAAGAGATTGCAGAAGAATTTGGAAAATATCTCGGACATGCAATGGCTAATTTGGCAGCAGTGGCAGATCCGTCAGCAATTGTGATTGGCGGGGGTGTATCCAAAGCAGGTGAAGTACTGATAGAGTATGTGGAAAAGAACTTTAAAGAGAGAGCTTTTTTTGCTAACAAAGGTACCGAATTTGTCCTTGCGACATTAGGGAATGATGCAGGAATCTGTGGAGCTGCTAAATTAATTCTTTCATAAAGGATATTGGAAAAAATGAGATTGATTTTACAATCAAAAAAATATGTATAAAAAATGCGGGATGGTTTTAACTATCCCGCATTTTTCTATATATTACTGAGGTGTAGTACTGTCGGTTGAGCCACCGGTTGTATCGCTGCCGGTTGAACCACCTGTAGAACCGCCTGTAGAACCACCTGTAGAACCGCCGGTTGAACCACCTGTAGAACCGCCGGTTGAGCCACCGGTTGAACTACCTGCAGTGCTACCGGTTGAGCCGCCGGTTGCTGTGTTACCGGTTGTATTGCCGGTCGTTGAATTACTGCCGTTTTCTCCATTGGAATCGCCGGAAGTATTAGCATTGGAACTGCTGTCATCTTCTGTGGAAGAGTTGGATTTGCTTCCGTAAGAATATCCGTGTCCGGAACATGTCTCGGTAGGCAGTGTGTCTTTTGCAAAATATTCTGTAATAGACGGGCATCCGCTTCCTGCGAGTTTTCCTGTAATTGTACAGATGCTTTTACGTTCAACGGAAGAAGGAACTTTGAAATCTTTTTCTTCCAGATTCTCGTGAATACGGCTCATGATACCTTTCCAGAGTCTGAAACGGAAACTTGTGTCATAATCACATTCCTTGTTGTCGTCATATCCTCCCCATACGGCACAGGTGTAATATGGTGTAAATCCACAGAACCATAAGTCCTTGTTGGAAGTTGTGGTACCAGTTTTACCGGCTACTGGCATATTAGGAAGCTGGCATGCAGTACCGGTACCGGAATTGACGACATCTTCCATTGCGCTGGTGAGAAGGTATGCTGTACTGTCTTTGATTACGGTATGTGATTCGCCGGTACCATCCAGAAGGACGTTTCCATCATGGTCAACTACTTTGCTGTAAAGCGTTGGTTTATTATATTCGCCGCCGTTGGCAATCGTTGCATATGCTGCACACATTTCGTAATTGTAGACACCTTCCGTGATACCACCAAGAGCAAGAGTCTGGGAAGTGCTGTCATCGAACACTTTTCCATTGATCGTCTTATTTTTTACAAGAGTACTGATTCCGAATTTCTGACAATACTCATAGCCTAATTCCTGAGTGATCTCATCACTTAATTTTACAGCTACTACGTTGATGGAACGTTTGATACCTTCACGGAGAGTTGTAGTACCGCCATATTGCTTATTGGCATTTCTTAAAACCTGTCCGCTTTTCAGTGTATATGGTTCATCATCAATTGTTGTTGCAAGAGTTTTGTCACAGGAATCTAATGCCGGTGCATAAGCCGCAAGAATCTTGAATGTAGATCCCGGCTGTCTTTTAGAACCCTGGTAGGCTCTGTTAAGACCAAGGCTGGAAGCTTTTTCTCCACGTCCGCCGACCATTGCTTTGACCTGTCCGGTCTTCTGATCCATGATTGTGATAGAAGACTGTGGCTGCGGAGTGATCGTGATACGTTCATCATAAGTATCTCCCTCCCTGGCAATTGTTGCTTTCCATTCTTCGACCATTGCTCTGGCAGCATCTTCGCTGGAATATAAAAGTCCCTGATCTTTTCCGTAAGTTTCTTTTACATAATTCTTGATGTTATTGCTGCCATAATTTTCCGTTGATCCATCGGCACGGGTTACAGTCAGTGCATAATCCAGACCATATTCTTTCAGTCCAGGATAATTGGAATCATCATTGGCTTCTTCATCGCAGATCTGCTGCATGGTCTGATTCTGTGTAGAATAAATACTAAGACCGCCGCTGTAAACAGCATTATAAGCCTGCGTATCAGTATAACCAAGCTGGTCTTTCAGATCCTGAATAACTTGCTGGGCAAGTGCATCAACAAAATAACTATAGGTATTATCTGCCTGAGAAGCAGTATTGGTTGTCTGGATCCGCGCATATACATCATCGGCAAGTGCTTCATCATATTGTTTCTGGCTGATATAATCCTGTTCCAGCATATTCTTTAATACTTTATTGCGTCTTACTTTATTGTTATCCGGATGAGTGATCGGATCATAAGTACTTGGACTTTGTGTGATTCCGGCAATGACTGCACATTCAGATAAGGTCAGATCAGATACATCTTTTCCGAAATAACGCTGCGATGCAGCCTGAACCCCGAGACAGTTCTGCCCAAGATTGATCGTATTCAGATAACTTTCAATGATCTCGCTTTTATCCATTTTCTTTTCAATCTGTAAAGCAAGATATTGTTCCTGGATCTTACGCTGGAATTTGTCATAAAACGTTTTTTCTTTGGTAAAGTTTGGGAACACATTGTTCTTGATCAGCTGCTGTGTAAGAGTACTGGCACCTTCAGTGAAATTACCACCTCTTGCAATGCCGACTACTGCAGCACGGGCAATACCCTGCAGATCTATACCGTTGTGTTTGTAAAAACGTTCATCTTCAATCGCAACAAAAGCATGCTGCAGATCTTTTGGTATCTCATCAACGGATTTGTATACCCTGTTAGAACCGGAAGATACAAATCGTTCAATCTCTGTGCTGCCGTCATCGGCGTAGACGAAAGTGGTAAATCCTTTCGGTTTAACGTCAGATGCGGAGACATGAGGAGTATCATCAATGATCTTTTTTATAAAAAGACCGCCGCCGGCTACTCCGACTACTGCTGCAAGAACAATACAGATCAGTAATGCTTTGAATAAACGGACAACGATACGTTTTCCCTGCATCGTAGATTTGGACGTTATTTTTTTCTGCCTTTTCGCAGCCTTTTTCTTTCCATAATTCATGCGTTTAGGCCTCCTTTATACCAAGTTATTATAGCAAATGTACACTCTTTTATAAAGAAAAAAATGAAAACTTCATATTAGACTAGGAAAATCTTAAGAAATTAGGTATTATATTATGTATAAATTTACAAATTATACGAAAGGACGACAAAATGTTACCAGAATACAGAACCATCTATCAGGGCGGAGAAGATGAGATTGTAGAAAAAAAATCAAGATTTATCGCAACTGTAATACCGGTGGAGAATGAAGAAGAAGCACTGGAATTTATAGAAAAGACAAAAAAGCAATACTGGGATGCCAGACATAACTGTTTTGCATATGTGATCGGAGAGAGAGGACAGCTTCAGCGCTGCAGTGATGACGGAGAGCCGAACGGAACAGCCGGAAAACCAATGTTGGATGTATTGCTTGGAAATGAACTGAGGAATGTGGCTGTGGTTGTAACACGTTATTTCGGCGGTACACTGCTTGGTACAGGAGGGCTGGTTCGGGCTTATTCACAAGCTGTGAAAGCCGGTCTGCAGGCATCGGTCGTGATAACGAAGATTCTGGGTGTGAAACTTCATATAGAGACAGATTATACAACATTCGGTAAGATCCAGTACATTCTGGCCCAGAGAGAGCTGAAGATACTGGATACGGTATATACGGATAAAGTAGAATTGGAAGTACTGATCCCGAAGACGGAACTGGAACAGGTGATGCATGCAATTACGGAAGGGACGAACGCACAGGCAGATATGACACCGAAAGAAGAGTGTTATTATGCTGAGATTGACGGTGTGCCAACGGTTTTGGAATAATTGCTTTGATGGTTTCTAGTGCATACAGGAAATAAAAAAGAGACGGCATGATAGGCTGCCGTCTCTTTTTTGCATCCTGCATTACAGGTATTGTGTTGCATTTTATATAGAATTTTAAGAAAATTCTGGTTCGATCAATCCAAATGTTCCGTTCTTACGTCTATATACAACATTTACTTCGTCAGACTCTGCGTTACAGAATACATAAAAATCATGTCCAAGAAGTTCCATCTGTACACATGCATCTTCCGGATACATAGGTTTAAATCCGAATTTTTTGGTACGCACAATTTTAATCTCACCGGCGTCTTCAATCTTGTCATCTTCTTCAAAGAACTCCTGCTTGAAGTTACCGCCTTCCTGTTCTCTTGCTACCAGTTTGTTTTTATATTTGCGAAGCTGGCGTTCGATCACTTCTTCTACCAGATCAATTGATACATACATATCTGAACTTTCCTGTTCAGAACGAACCAGTCCACCCTTTACAGGAATAGTTACTTCGATCTTCTGATGCCCTTTTTGTACGCTTAAGGTTACATGGATCTCTGTATTCGGAGTGAAGTACCTTTCTAACTTTCCTAATTTGCTTTCTACGGCTTCTCTTAAGCCTGGTGTTACATCGATGTTCTTCCCAATAATAATAAATTTCATGATGCCCAACTCCTTTGCGACATAATTTCAAATAAATGTACGTTATACAATCATCAAATAAGAAAAATAAAATCTGACAATTGTTATTCGAACCGTCAATCTATCTGATATATGTAGTATAGCATGTTTGGACGTTAATGTATAGCACGAATTACCTGAATTCTCGAAATTTTTCCATCATGTAGTTTCGCAACACGTAGACCGCAGTCGGGGAAGTAATAACAGGCACCGACACGAGGAGTGATATTGTGTTCGTCGAGATGAGGGAGCAACACATCCGCAAGAGTGTCATCTGTTTTATGAGGAATGTTCACACTCAGGATTTTATTGACAACCTTAGCTTTGGTTGAGGCCCGAAATACAGTTTCATCTGCAACATCGAATTCTGAGAACAGGTATTTCCTTGTTGCGAATAAGACTGCTATCGAGCAGACCCCGATCAGACTGCTGTAGATAGAAGAGTGGTCCATGATAATATGTCTCGCAATTGCAAAAAGCAGAACTTCAAATACTGTGCTTGGAGAATGCGAATACATCATACGGATCAGCTCTACACCGATGATCAGATTAAAACAAACCTCAAGAAGATCATCGTAATTTGGATAAGTGTTCAGATGAGGGATATTCTGAAGTGAACATACCATACGGAAGCAAAGCAGAATGATACCGATCGCAAGCATAAAAGCGATCACATACTCCAAAATCGCCGCCACCTGTTTGAGAATGTGAGAGATAAATTCTTTCATTCGTTGGATTCCTTTCTCATAATAGATTTCCGCTGTAATTTCAGTATAAGTGAAAAGAATGTATTTGCCAATATATTTTGATATAAAAAAGAGTTGCAGAAGTATTTACAGAAGAAAAAAAGAGACAGGTTTTCCTGTCTCTTTTATCCGGTGGGGTATAGATTACCGGTTTACACGTTTTCTCATCTTCGGATCAAGAATCTTCTTGCGGATACGGAGAGATTCCGGTGTTACTTCCAGAAGTTCATCGGTATCGATGAAGTCAATTGCCTGCTCCAGACTGAGTACAGTCGGAGGTGTAAGGCGGAGTGCTTCATCTGCGCTTGAAGAACGGGTGTTGGTAAGATGTTTTGTTTTACATACATTTACTTCGATATCATCTGTCTTGGCATTCTCGCCGATGACCATACCGGAATAGACTTTTTCGCCGGCACCGATGAAAAGTGTTCCACGTTCCTGTGCACTGTAAAGACCATAAGTTACAGATTCACCGGTTTCGTATGCGATCAGGGAACCCTGTTTGCGGTACTGGATATCTCCTTTATATGGAGCATATCCGTCGAATGCTGTGTTCATGATACCATTTCCTTTTGTGTCTGTAAGGAAATCGCCGCGATAACCAATCAGACCACGGGATGGAATGCGAAATTCAAGACGGGTGTATCCGCCATTGGCAGCTCCCATTGTCTGCAGTTCACCCTTTCTCTGGCTCAGCTTGTCGATGACAACACCGGTGTATTCATCCGGTACATCTATGTAAGCAATTTCCATAGGCTCAAGAAGCTTACCATTCTCATCTTTGTGATACAGGACTTCGGCTTTGCTGACTGCGAATTCGTATCCTTCACGTCTCATATTCTCAATCAGAACAGATAAGTGAAGCTCACCACGTCCGGATACTTTGAATGCATCCATATTCTCTGTATCTTCTACACGAAGGCTGACATCTGTATTCAATTCGCGCATCAGGCGGTCGCGTAAGTGACGGGAAGTAACATATTTTCCTTCCTGTCCGGCAAACGGACTGTCGTTTACTACAAAGTCCATAGAAATTGTCGGCTCAGAAATCTTCTGGAAAGGAATTGCTGTCGGGTTTTCCGGAGAGCAGAGCGTGTCACCGATGGCAATATCAGAGATACCTGAGATTGCTACGATCGCTCCGATAGAAGCTTCCTTTACTTCAACTTTCTGCAGACCATCAAACTCATATAATTTACTGATCTTAACTTTCTTCTGTTTGTCAGGATCATGATGGTTGACAACAACCATATCCTGGTTGACGGAGATGGTACCGTTATCTACCTTTCCGACACCGATACGTCCGACATATTCATTGTAATCGATGGTGCTGATCAGTACCTGAGTCGGAGCTTCCGGGTCTCCTTCCGGTGCGGGAATGTAATCAAGGATCGTTTCAAACAGAGGCTTCATATCTTTCATCTCATCAGAGATCTCAAGTGCAGCTACACCATTCTTGGCAGAAGCATACACAAATGGGCAGTCTAACTGTTCATCGGAAGCACCAAGGTCAATGAGCAGTTCCAGAACTTCATCGATAACTTCTTCGGCTCTTGCTTCCGGACGGTCAATCTTATTGATACATACGATGACCGGAAGTTTTAACTCCATTGCCTTGCGGAGTACAAATTTGGTCTGCGGCATAGCACCTTCGAATGCATCAACAACGAGGATAACACCATTAACCATTTTAAGGACACGTTCTACTTCGCCGCCGAAATCAGCATGTCCCGGAGTATCTATAATATTGATTTTTACACCGTTATAGGTGACGGCAGTATTCTTGGAGAGGATCGTGATTCCACGTTCTCTTTCGATATCGTTAGAGTCCATGACACGTTCTGCTACTTCCTGATTTTCACGGAATACACCGCTTTGCTTTAATAATTCATCTACTAATGTTGTCTTACCATGGTCAACATGGGCAATAATCGCGATATTACGTACATCTTCACGTTTTGTCTTCATTACGAATCTTCCTTTTCTCTACCTATTATTATCTGCAACCACATTAGTTTATCACATTTTTTGAAATTTACAAGTATTTAGTTCTAAAATGCTGATTTGATTCATAGACTTTGTAATGACTTAAAATACGATCCAGAGGAAGGGAGATTACAAAATTATGTCAGATAAGATGATTGAGAACAACCAGGTAACTATAATGGGAGAAATCGTATCCCCGTTTTTATTCAGCCATGAAGTATTCGGAGAAGGCTTTTATATGGTAGAAGTGGATGTGAAAAGACTCAGTAATTCCAAAGACAGGATACCGCTGATGATTTCAGAACGTCTGATAGATGTTTCGAAAGATTATACAGGGGAATTTATTATGGTAAACGGACAATTCCGGTCTTACAACAGGCACGAAGAGATGAAAAACAGATTGATTCTTTCTGTTTTTGTCAGAGAACTCTTTTTTATTGAAGAAGAGCTTGACGGGGCAAAGACGAATCAAATCTTACTGGATGGATATATCTGTAAACAGCCGGTATATAGAAAAACACCGCTGGGAAGGGAAATCGCAGATCTGTTGCTGGCAGTGAACAGACCGTACGGGAAATCCGATTACATTCCATGTATCTGCTGGGGAAGGAATGCCAGATTCGCTTCTGCATTTGAAGTTGGGGAGCACGTGCAGGTGGTTGGAAGAATTCAGAGCCGTGAATATACGAAGAAGATCACAGAAACAGAAACACAGAAAAGAGTTGCCTACGAGGTATCGGTCAGCAAGCTGGAATGTATGGATGAGCCGGTGTAAAGGATGAATTTTCGATAAGGGTTCGGATTGACATCATATTTAATTGATGATAGAATTTCAATAGATTATATGAAAGTCAGGAGGATCACTATGGCTATTTTTACAGGAGCCGGCGTGGCAATAGTCACACCATTTAATGAAGATGGAAGTATTAACTATGACAGACTTGATGAGTTGATCGAGTTTCATTGTGCACATAAAACAGACAGCATTGTAATCTGTGGTACAACAGGAGAGTCTGCTACCATGACAGAAGAAGAACACATGCAGTGTGTGAAATTCACAATCGACCGTGTGAATAAGAGAGTTCCGGTTATTGCGGGAACAGGTTCCAATTGTACACGTACTGCAATTGACATGTCAAAAGAAGCTTCCGAGTATGGAGCAGACGGTCTGCTTCTGGTTACACCTTATTACAATAAAGCAACACAGAACGGACTTATCGGACATTTCAGTGCGGTAGCAAAAGAAGTGACAGCACCGATCATTATGTACAGTGTTGCCAGCAGAACAGGTTGTAATATTGAACCTGCAACAGTTGCAAGACTGGTAAAAGATGTAGATAATATCGTGGGTATCAAAGAAGCATCAGGAAATATCTCACAGGTTGCAAAGATCATGAACCTGACAGACGGTAATGTTGACCTCTATTCAGGAAATGATGATCAGATCGTGCCGGTATTATCACTTGGAGGAAAAGGTGTGATCTCTGTACTGTCGAATGTGGCACCGGATGCAGCACATGACATTTGTGAGAAGTATTTTGAAGGGGATGTGAAAGGAAGTGCAGAACTTCAGCTGAAGGCACTCCCTCTGATCGATCAGTTATTCTGTGAAGTGAATCCAATCCCGGTTAAGAAAGCAATGCAGCTGATGGGAATCGACTGTGGCCCGCTTCGCATGCCGCTTACAGAGATATCCCCTGAACATGAGAAGAATCTTGCTCAGGCAATGAAAGATTTCGGTATTCAGTTAGTATAATAAAAAGACAGAAGGATATCATACGTCTATGGTATCCTTTGTTTTTACCGGCATACGCCCGGAAGAAGCATGTATACAGAGGAGGACAAGAATATGGTAAAAGCAATTATGCATGGATGTAACGGACATATGGGACGTGTTATTACAGATATTATCAAGAACACAGAAGAAATTGAACTTGTAGCAGGTATTGATAAATACACCAAAGTGCCAAATGAGTACCCTGTATTTGAGAACATTGGTGCGTGCGATGTGGAAGCGGACGTTATCATTGATTTTTCGAATGCAGCGGCAGCAGATGAATTGTTGGGTTATTGCGTGGAGAAGCAGGTGCCGGTCGTACTTTGTACAACAGGACTTTCAGAAGAGCAGCTTGCAAAGGTGGAAGAATCTGCAAAGAAAGTTGCAGTTTTAAAATCTGCAAATATGTCACTTGGAATCAACCTGCTTCTGAAGATCCTTCAGGATGCTACTAAGGTACTTTCACCGGCAGGATATGATATCGAACTGGTAGAGAAGCACCATAATCAGAAGCTGGATGCACCAAGCGGTACTGCACTTGCGCTGGCTGATTCTATCAATGAAGCAGCGGATAATCAGTATCATTATGTATATGATAGAAGCCAGGTGCGCCAGAAACGCGACGGAAAAGAAATCGGAATTTCAGCTGTACGCGGAGGAACGATCGTTGGAGATCATGAGGTGCTTTTTGCAGGGCAGGATGAGGTGATCGAGTTCAAACATACAGCGTATTCCAAAGCGGTATTTGGAAAAGGAGCAGTGGAGGCTGCAAAGTTCCTGGCAGGAAAACCGGCCGGAAGATATGATATGTCAGATGTGATCCAGTTCTAAAATGTGATATGTTATAAGATAGTGGAATCTAAAGTCCCATCTATGATGCCGGTGGATTGTTCTGTGCTTTGTGCTCACACAATCCCGGCATCTTAAAAAATAAAGGGAAGACCGGGAGGTAATTATGAGACAATTGGAGGAACGTTATCTGGAAAGACTTTCTCAACTGTATCCGACCATCGCCAAAGCTTCTACAGAGATCATCAATCTGCAGGCGATCTTAAATCTGCCAAAGGGTACAGAACATTTTCTGACGGACATTCATGGGGAATACGAGGCATTCGCACATGTTTTAAAGAATGGCTCTGGTTCTGTGCGCCGTAAAATTGATGATGTATTCGGTAATACTTTGAGTAGCAGGGACAAACAGACGCTTGCTACTCTTATTTATTATCCGAAAGAGAAGATGGACCGGATCAAGAAGACGGAAAAGAATATGGAAGACTGGTATAAGATCACACTATATCGCCTGATCGAAATCTGCAAAAGAACCGCCAGCAAGTATACCAGATCAAAGGTCAGAAAAGCATTGCCCGCAGATTTTGCATATGTGATTGAAGAGCTGATCACGGAGAAAAAGGATATGACGGATAAAGAGTCTTACTATAATGCAATCGTAAGCACGATCATCCGCATCGGAAGGGCAGAGAAATTTATTATTGCCATGAGTGAACTGATCCAACGGTTGACGGTAGACCATCTGCATATTGTGGGGGATATTTATGACAGAGGACCGGGACCGCATATTATCATGGACAAGCTGATGGACTATCATTCGGTAGATATCCAGTGGGGCAACCATGATGTCCTATGGATGGGTGCGGCAGCCGGGCAGAGAGGATGTATTGCCAATGTGATCCGTATCTGTGCGAGATATGGAAATCTGGACATTCTGGAAGAAGGATATGGAATCAATCTGCTTCCGCTGGCAACATTTGCCATGAATACATACCGGGATGATCCGTGCGAATGTTTCAAATTAAAAGGCAGTCCGAATTACAGTGCAAGTGAGATGCTGCTGGATGTGAAGATGCACAAAGCGATTTCGGTGATCCAGTTCAAGGTAGAAGGGCAGATTATCAAGAAAAATCCGGGATTTAAACTGGATAAACGCAATCTCCTGCATCATATTGACTATGAAAATGGTACAATTGAACTGGATGGGAAAGAATATAAAATGCTGGATTCGAATTTCCCGACAATTGACCCGAAAAAGCCATATGCACTTACCAAAGAAGAAGAGGATATTATGGAGCGTCTGGAACGGGCATTTGAAAACTGTGAAAAATTACAGAGCCATATGCATTTTCTGTTGAACAAAGGCGGATTATATAAAGTGTATAATGGAAATCTGTTATATCATGGCTGTGTACCATTAAAAGAAGATGGCAATCTGAAGAGTGTGAGGATTTTCGGTCATACATATAAGGGGAAAGGTCTCTATGAAGTCCTTGAAAGTTATGTAAGAAAAGGATTCTATGCTATGGATTCCAAGGAAAAAGAACGTGGAAAAGACATTATGTGGTATATCTGGCTGAGCGAGAATTCACCACTGTTCGGTAAAGACAAGATGGCGACGTTCGAACGTTATTTCCTGGCAGAAAAAGAGACACATAAAGAGAAGAAAAATCCATATTATCTGTTACTGGAAGATGAAAAGGTAATCTGCCATATACTGAAAGAATTCGGACTGGAAAATGAAGATGCGCATATTATCAACGGTCATGTACCGGTAAAATGCAAAGATGGGGAAAAACCGATCAAGTGCGGGGGAAAAGTTCTGGTGATCGATGGCGGATTTTCGAGAGCGTATCAGAAAGAAACAGGTATTGCAGGATATACATTGATTTACAATTCTTATGGACTGATCCTGGCTGCGCATGAGCCGTTTGAATCTACAGAAGCGGCCATTGAGAAGGAAAGTGATATACATTCAGACAGTACCGTAGTCAAACGGACATTGGAACGTAAAAAAGTGGAAGATACCGATGTGGGAAGACATCTGAAAGAACAGATCGCAGATCTGGAAGTGCTCCTTGCAGCATACAGAAGTGGTGTGATAGCAGAGAGACTGTAGAAATGTAAAAAAATACCAGTATCAGCAGCATACGGATTTTGTATATATTTTCAAAAAATGCAGATATTACTGATGACAGGTAATACTTGATGGCAGATGAAAAATATACGAAAGGAAGATTGTACAATGAAACAATGGAAAAAAATGCTGCTGATATTAATGTGTGCAGGAGCAATGTCGGGGCTGACCGGCTGTGGAAATAATACAAATGATACAGATGATAACGCAGTAAATGAAGTGGAAGATGGTGTAGAAGACGGTGTGGATGATATCGTAGATGATCTGGATCCGGACGATACGGAAAAAAACGATACAGGAAAAAATGATACAGGAAAAAATGATACGGATAATACCAGATAGGAAAAGGGACACCTGATTGCTGCAAGGTAAGACAAAAAGTACAAAACAAGGATGCCGGGGTGAAGGAAAAATATCCTTCCGGCATCCTTCGTTGTTGTCCGGGACATTCGCGGCAAACTGGACGGCTGTACTTTAGTATGGTAAAATGGTTGAAAACGCAAAAAGGAGATAAACATTTATGAAATTCAGACCATGCATTGATATACATAACGGAAAAGTAAAACAGATTGTCGGAGGGAGCCTTCGGGATCAGGGAGACCAGGCGGAAGAGAATTTCGCGGCAGATCAGGGAGCCGATTATTTTGCGGAAATGTATAAAAAAGACGGACTGAAAGGGGGACATGTCATTCTCCTGAATCCGGCATCGTCGGAATATTACGGACAGACAAAAAAACAGGCATTAAAGGCATTGCATGCGTATCCGGGAGGATTGCAGATCGGAGGCGGAATTACGGCAGACAATGCTTCGGAATATATCCGGGCAGGAGCAAGCCATGTGATCGTGACTTCTTATGTATTCAAAAAAGGTGAAATCTACTGGGATAATCTGAAAAAATTATGTATGGCAGTGGGAAAAGAACATGTGGTTCTGGATCTGAGCTGCAGGAAGAAGGACGGAAGATATTATATCGTAACTGACCGCTGGCAGACATTTACCAATGTGGAGCTTGGAACGGAGATCCTTGGCAGACTGTCCGGCTATTGCGACGAATTTCTGGTACATGGTGTGGATGTGGAAGGGAAAGCTTCCGGAATAGAACAGGAGCTGATAGAGATCCTGAAGCAGGCAGACATTCCGGTGACTTATGCAGGAGGTATCGGAAGTATGGAGGATCTGGAACAGATACGCAGAACTGGAAACGGAAAGGTTGATTTTACGATTGGAAGTGCGCTTGATCTCTTTGGTGGCAGGATTCCGTATGAAGTGATAAAAGAATATCATTAATGTGCCATGCGGAATCAAAAAGTAATCCTCTATAAACAGGTCGTAAATAAAGTGTTAACACTTTATAAATCAGTTGAATTGAGGTATGGATAGTGATAAAATAATGGATAAAGTGGTCGTTTCGCGGCCTTAAAGAGAAATAAGGAGTATACATCGAATGAATATTATACAGAAAATATTTGGAACTCACAGTCAGAATGAGTTGAAAAGAGTATATCCGATCGCAGATGCGGTTATGGCACTGGATGAAGATATGCAGCGGCTTTCAGATGAAGAATTGAAAGCAAAGACAAAAGAATTTAAGGACCGTCTGGAAAATGGCGAGACTTTAGATGATATTCTTCCGGAGGCTTATGCAGTAGTGAGAGAAGCGGCAAGCCGTGTGTTGGGAATGAAGCATTACCGCGTACAGATCATCGGTGGAATCATCCTGCATCAGGGGCGTATTGCAGAGATGAAAACCGGTGAAGGTAAGACACTGGTCGCAACTCTGCCGTCTTATCTGAATGCACTGGAAGGAAAAGGCGTACATGTTGTAACTGTCAATGATTATCTGGCAAAACGTGATGCAGAATGGATGGGACAGGTACATGAATTCCTCGGACTGACTGTAGGTGTGGTACTGAACAGCATGGATAATGATGAGAGACGTGCCGCATATGATTGTGACATCACATATGTGACAAATAACGAACTCGGATTTGATTATCTGAGAGATAACATGGTTATTTATAAAGAACAGCTTGTGCAGAGAGGGTTGAACTATGCACTGATCGATGAGGTAGATTCTGTACTGATCGATGAGGCGAGGACACCACTTATCATTTCCGGACAGAGCGAGAAATCTACAAAGCTTTACGAAGCATGTGATATACTTGCACGTCAGCTGGAACGTGGTGAGGCAAGCGGAGAATTCACCAAGATGAATGCCATCATGGGTGAGGACATTGAAGAAACAGGAGATTTCATTGTTAATGAAAAGGAGAAGAATATCAACCTTACCGAAGATGGTGTAAAGAAAGTTGAAAAGTTCTTCCATATCGATAACCTTGCAGATTCGGATAATCTGGAGATCCAGCACAATATCATTCTTGCATTACGTGCACACAATCTGATGTTCCGTGACAAGGATTATGTAGTAAAAGATGATGAAGTGCTGATCGTGGATGAATTTACCGGACGTATCATGCCGGGACGCCGTTATTCAGACGGGCTGCATCAGGCAATCGAAGCGAAAGAACATGTAAAGGTTAAGCGGGAAAGTAAGACCCTGGCAACTATTACATTCCAGAATCTGTTCAATAAATATACGAAAAAGTCAGGTATGACAGGTACAGCTCTGACAGAAGAAAAAGAATTTCGTGAAATTTACGGAATGGATGTTATCGAGATTCCGACAAACGTGCCTGTAAAGCGTCAGGATCTGGAAGATGCAGTGTATAAGACACAGAAAGAAAAGTTCAGAGCTGTGTGCGATGCAATTGAAGAGGCGCACGCAAAACACCAGCCGGTACTGGTTGGTACGATCACGATCGACAATTCGGAACTGTTAAGTAGTATGTTAAAGCGCCGCGGCATCAAACACAACGTACTGAATGCAAAGTTCCATGAACTGGAAGCTGAAATCGTTGCACAGGCAGGTATCCATGATGCGGTAACCATCGCAACAAACATGGCAGGCCGTGGTACGGATATCAAACTGGATGATGAAGCAAGGGCGGCCGGAGGTCTTAAGATCATCGGAACCGAGCGTCATGAATCCAGACGTATCGATAACCAGCTGCGTGGACGTTCCGGACGTCAGGGGGATCCGGGAGAATCCAGATTCTACATTTCCCTGGAAGATGATCTGATGAGACTGTTCGGATCGGAAAGACTGATGAATGTGTTCAATACACTTGGTGTGGAAGACGGCGAACAGATCGAGCATAAGATGCTTTCCAGTGCGATTGAAAAAGCGCAGGAAAAGATCGAGAGCAACAACTTCGGAATCCGTAAAAATCTGCTGGAATATGACCAGGTAATGAACGAACAGAGAGAGATTATTTACGAAGAAAGACGCCATGTGCTGGATGGAGATAACATGCGCGATTCTATCTTCCACATGATGAATGATTATGTGGAAAACGCGGTAGACATGGTAACCAGTCCGGATCAGGATTATGATGAGTGGAATCTGACAGAATTGAATCTGACGATCCGGAATACGATTCCGATGGAAGTGATCACGGAAGAAGATGTCAAAGATATCAGTCAGACGGAACTGAAGCATATGCTGAAAGAACGTGCGGCAAAGGTTTACGAGGCGAAAGAATCAGAATTTCCGGAGCCGGAGCATATGCGTGAGATTGAGCGTGTCGTTCTCCTGAAAGTGATCGACGCAAAATGGATGGATCATATCGATGATATGGATCAGCTGCGTCAGGGAATCGGTCTTCAGGCTTACGGTCAGAGAGATCCAAAGGTTGAGTACAAGATGATCGGATATGAGATGTTTGATGAGATGACAAGAAGCATTGAGGAAGATACGGTACGTACGATCCTGCATGTTAAACTGGAACAGAAGGTAGAAAGAGAACAGGTTGCAAAAGTAACCGGAACGAACAAGGATGATACAGGAGTACGTGAGCCGAAGAAACGTGCCGAAAAGAAAGTTTATCCAAACGATCCATGCCCGTGTGGAAGCGGAAAGAAATACAAACAGTGCTGCGGACGGAAGAATTAATTTCAGAATGCAGACGTATATGATATGAGATGACGGCGGCAGGGATAACCCGGCTGCCGGATAAAGAAGAATATAAGAAAAGAAAGAGGTGGAAATGTGGTTGAATTAGATCAGTTCAAAACAATAATGAACGCTTATGAAGAACCTCTTGCCGAAATGAGGGATTCACTTTGACGTTGCAGGGAAAGAGCGGAGAATCGAAGAACTGGAACGAAAGATAGAAGAACCTGGATTCTGGGATAATCCGGAAGAATCACAGGAACTGATGAAAGAATTGAAGAATCTGAAAGAACTTGTGGAGACAATCCATAATCTCTACAGTTCTTATGAAGATATCGGTCTTTTGATCGAGATGGGATATGAAGATGAAGATCCGGAGATGGTAAAAGAACTGGAGGAAGAGATCCATACATTTGAAGAAGTGTTTGAAAAGCTGAAGATCCAGACACTGTTGTCAGGCGAATATGATTCCTGCAATGCGATCATGACGATACATGCCGGAGCCGGCGGAACAGAATCCTGTGACTGGGCAGGTATGCTTTACCGTATGTACAGCCGGTGGGCAGAGAGAAAGGGATTCACACTTCAGGTGCTGGATTTCCTGGACGGAGATATCGCCGGAATTAAAGCAGTTACATTTGAAGTGAATGGTGAGAATGCCTATGGCTATCTGAAATCAGAAAAAGGTGTCCACAGGCTGGTGCGTATTTCACCGTTTAATGCGGCAGGAAAACGCCAGACATCTTTTGCATCGTGCGATGTACTGCCGGATCTGAAAGATGATATCGATATTGAGATTGCAGATGATGATCTGAAGATTGATACATACCGCGCAAGTGGTGCCGGAGGACAGCATGTAAATAAGACGTCTTCCGCAATACGTATTACGCATCTGCCAACCGGAATTGTGGTACAGTGTCAGAATGAACGGTCACAGCACCACAACAAAGAAAAAGCAATGCAGATGTTAAAAGCAAAGCTGCAACTCATGAAAGAGCAGGAGCAGGCTGAAAAAGTATCAGATATCCGGGGTGAAGTGAAAGATATCGGATTTGGCAATCAGATCAGATCTTATGTTATGCAGCCATATACACTGGTGAAAGACCATCGTACAAATGAGGAAAACAGTAATGTAAATGCCGTAATGGATGGTGATATTGATTCATTTATCAATGCATACCTGAAGAAGATCGCGAACGGCTAAAGGGAGGGAATATATGATCAATATAGCAGTAATGGGCTACGGGACAGTGGGTTCCGGAGTGGTAGAAGTCATCAATACCAACGGGGCACGTATCAATCAGAGAATCGGTGAAGAACTGAATATCAAATATGTGCTGGACATGAAAGATTTCCCGGGAGATCCGGTGCAGGACAAGATCATACATGATTTTGAGACGATCGTATCAGATGAAGAGGTACAGATTGTTGTGGAAGTGATGGGTGGTATCGAACCGGCGTATACATTTGTAAAACGCTGTCTGCAGGCCGGAAAGAGTGTGGCAACATCAAATAAGGCACTGGTGGCAAAGCACGGAGCAGAGCTGCTTTCCATTGCAGCGGAACATAATATTAATTTTCTGTTTGAGGCAAGTGTCGGAGGGGGGATTCCAATCATCCGTCCGCTGAATTCTTCTCTGACTGCAGACGAGATCGAGGAGATCACCGGAATCTTAAACGGAACGACAAATTATATGCTGTCCAAGATGTTTTACGAAGGGGCAGATTATGATACCGTCTTGAAAGAAGCACAGGCAAATGGATATGCGGAAAGAAATCCGGAAGCTGATGTAGAAGGTTACGATGCCTGCAGAAAGATCGCAATCCTGTCATCCCTGATCTCGGGACAGCAGGTCGATTTTGAAGATATCTACTGTGAGGGAATCACAGAGATTACGGTAGAAGATATGAAATATGCAAAGGCAATGGGAACAACGATCAAGCTGCTGGCGTCCAGCAGACGTTATGCGGGCAACAGACTGCATGCGATCGTAGCACCATGTATGTTATATCCGGATCATCCGCTCTACAATGTCAATGATGTATTTAATGCAATCTTTGTGCATGGAAATGTACTGGGAGATGCGATGTTCTATGGAAGCGGGGCGGGAAAACTTCCGACTGCAAGTGCCGTAGTTGCAGATGTGGTAGACGAAGCAAAACATCTGAACCGTAATATTATGACAATGTGGAAAGAAGAAAAGCTCCAACTGGAAGATAAGGCGGATTCCAAGAGAAGATTCTTTGTGAGAATTAAGGGAGATAAAGAAAAACTGATTCCACAGCTGAAAGAATCATACGGAGAGATTGAAGTCGTAAACGTTCCGGAACTGGAAGATGAATTTGGATTCGTAACACCTGTTATGATGGAAGGTGATTATGAGACCAGATCAAAACTTTACAAAGAGCAGATCGTACATATGATCCGTATCCAGGATTAATCAGATTGGTCTGTCACAGGAGGAAACATGTTAATAGTTAAGAAATTTGGCGGCAGTTCTGTTGCCAATAAAGACAGGATATTTAATGTGGCAAAACGCTGCATTGAAGATTACAGGGCCGGACATGACGTGGTGGTTGTACTTTCTGCAATGGGAGATACTACAGATGAACTGATCGCACTGGCGAATACGATCAATCCGGACGCAAAAAAAAGAGAACTGGATATGCTGCTTACTACAGGAGAACAGGTGTCGGTATCCCTGATGGCTATGGCAATGCAGGCACTGGATGTACCTGCTGTATCCCTGAATGCTTTTCAGGTTATGATGCACTCCACATCCCGTTACGGGAATGCCAGATTTAAAAGAGTAGACACCGAACGCATCATGCATGAACTGGATTCCAGAAAGATCGTGATCGTAACCGGATTCCAGGGAGTCAATAAATATGACGATATCACAACACTCGGAAGAGGCGGTTCCGATACAACAGCCGTTGCACTGGCGGCGGTACTTCATGCTGATAAATGCGAAATCTACACAGACGTAGACGGTGTGTTCACCGCAGACCCGAGAGTTGTAAAAACTGCAAAAAAACTGGATGCGGTTACTTATGATGAGATGCTGGAACTTGCAAGCCTCGGTGCAAAAGTTCTTCACAACCGTTCTGTGGAAATGGCAAAAAAATATAATGTGGAATTAGTGGTGCGGTCCAGCCTGAACCGTTCAGAAGGTACCGTAGTCAAGGAGGGTTCGAATATGGAAAAATTACTGGTTACAGGTGTGGCTGCAGATAAAGATACAGTCAGAATCTCTGTTATCGGATTAGAGGATAAGCCGGGGACGGCATTTGCTGTATTTAATACACTGGCTGCAAATAATATTAACGTAGATATCATTCTTCAGTCTGTCGGAAGAGAAGGAACAAAAGACATTTCCTTTACGGTTGCATCTGAGGATCTGCAACATGCGATTGAAGTACTGAATGCGAATAAAGAAAGACTTACGATCCAGGATATCACATGGAATGAAAAGGTTGCAAAGCTTTCCATCGTTGGAGCCGGAATGATGAGTAATCCGGGAGTAGCTGCGAAGATGTTTGAATCATTATACAATTCCAGAGTCAATATCAATATGATCTCCACATCCGAGATCCGTATTACGGTACTGATTCCGGAAGAAGATATTGAAAAAGCAATGAATGCAGTTCATGATGGATTTGGACTGGGAGCCTGAGAAAAAGTCGGGAAAAAAGGAAAGACAATTATTTATCTGAGTGAAGAAAACCGGTAGCGAGTTTACGCTTCTCATCGGAAGAAGAACGGAATGCGAATACAAGATCCACTTCTTCTTCGGTGAGATAGATGTAGTTACCGGTATTTTTTTCGATTCCCTGCATATAAGGAGTAACCGTCTCGCGCATGCCGGAAGGATATTCTGATCCGGGAATAAAATGTTCGGCTTCGAGATCACGGAGGATAAGCTGATCCATAGTAACATGAAAATGTGCAGCAAAAGAAGCCAGATAACCAAGATCCGGCGTACGTGTACTGGTTTCATAATTGCTGCAGGCCTGACGGCTGATATTGAAGATATCAGCAATATCATCCTGCTTTAGACCAGATATGGTTCTGAGATAGAATAAGTTTTTGGCCAGTTGCAGATTTGCCATGTTAAACCTCCACAAGTTACATATTGCTGTTAGTATAACAATCTGACCATAAAATAGATATGATATGCAACAAGACGTGACAAAACGCGAAAAAGCAACGAAACGTGGCAAAAGGATAAATATCAATTTATAAACGGCTCAGATAGCTGTTATGATATTTTCCGGAAAAAGTGACATCTTCGCCGAACCAGCCGGGAGCGGTGAAAGAATCTGCATCGTCTTCGGTTTGGAATTCTACTTCTACAAGCATAAGAGGAGCAAGATCGCCTTCGAAGATATCAAGCTCTGCGGTGAGGCCGGAAGAAAGCGGGATTACATACCGTTTCTTTTTGATCAGACGTCCATCGATCTTGCCAAGAAGATGATGATAGGATTCCCGGTCAAGAGGAAGGTTATATTCCTGACGGGACATCAGTCCGGCAGACTTGTAAGTGAGTTCGTACTTTTCATTATCACGACGGATACGTACAACGGGATTGGTGTTCAGATACCCCTGCTCGAGAAGGCGGCATGGGTAAGTTTCCAGCTGATCCGGCAGCTTTGCAACAAGATATTTTCGTTCTATTTCCATATTATAAGGTCTCCTCTCATTTGCGGTGAAATTATGATACAACAGTTTACAGAAAAAGTAAACGGTGATAGAATTTAGAATAAATAAGAGATGAGGAGGATAATGAAGATGAAAAAAGTATGCGTATTATTGGCAGACGGATTTGAAGAGATTGAAGGTCTGACTGTTGTTGATCTGTTAAGAAGAGCAAAGATATATGTAGATACAATATCCATCATGGATGATTACATCGTACATGGAGCACATGGAATCAATGTGCAGACAGAAGATTTATTTGATGAAGTAGATTTTGATGAATTTGATATGGTTGTGCTTCCGGGCGGAATGCCGGGAACCCTGAACCTGAAAAACCATGACGGAGTCAGATATGTGGTAAAACAGTATGCAAAAGAAGGAAGATATGTGGGAGCGATCTGTGCGGCACCTACCATATTAAAGAGCCTGGGGGTACTGGAAGGCAGGAGGGCAACCTGTTATCCGGGCGTGGAAGATGAGATGGAAGATGTCGTGCTGACAGAGACAGCGGTTGTAGTAGACGAGAATATTATCACCAGCCAGGGCGTTGGCACTGCAATTGATTTTGGACTGAAATTGATCGAGATTCTGGATGGCGAAGAAAAAGCGAAGGAAATCGCAGATTCCATAGTCTTTTAATAGTTTTTCATAAAATTTAATAAAAATAGAAGAAAAAAGCGGAAAAACACCGGATTTAAGCAAAAACGGGGACTAGATATTTACCAGAGTTTGTGTTATACTTCTGTGGTGAATGTATTGTAGTATACCCGCTTTTTTTCCGCTACCCATGAGGCGGGTTAGAAACAGGAGGAAATAGTAAATGAGTTTACAGGTAGAAAAGTTAGAAAACAACATGGCGAAACTTACTATCGAAGTTCCGGCCGATGATTTAGAAAAAGCGCTTCAGAGTGCATATATGAAGCAGAAGAACAAGATCGCTATGCCGGGATTCCGTAAAGGAAAAGTACCACGTCAGATGATCGAGAAAATGTATGGACCGGAGATCTTCTACGATGATGCAGCAAATGCACTGATCCCTAAGGCATATTCTGAAGCATATGAAGAGTGTGAACTTGAGATTGTTTCAAGACCGGAGATCAATGTTGTTCAGATTGAAAAAGGAAAATCATTCATCTTTACAGCAGATGTTGCAACAAAGCCGGAAGTAAAACTCGGTGAGTATAAAGGACTGGAAGTAGATAAAGTATCTACACGCGTAACTCAGAAAGAAGTAGACGCTAAGATCCAGGAAGAAGCAGAGAAAAATGCAAGAGAAGTTGTAGTTACAGACCGTGCGGTAGCAGACGGTGATGAAGTAATTCTCGACTTTGAAGGATTTGTTGATGGTGAAGCATTTGAAGGCGGAAAGGGAGAGAACTATCCACTGACTATCGGATCAGGATCGTTCATTCCTGGATTTGAAGAGCAGTTAGTAGGCGCTGAAGCTGAGAAAGAAGTTGAAGTAAAAGTTACTTTCCCGGAAGATTATCATGCAGAAGAATTAAAAGGAAAAGAAGCTGTATTCAAATGCACAGTTCATGAGATCAAAGCAAAAGAACTGCCGGAAATTGATGATGAATTCGCAGCAGAAGTATCTGAATTCGATACATTAGAAGAATACAAAGCAGATGTAAAAGCAAAGATCAAAGAGCAGAAAGCAGCAGACGGAAAGAGAAATCAGGAAGATCAGGCTGTAGAGCAGGCTGTTAAGAATGCAGAATACGAGATCCCACAGCCAATGATCGAGACACAGACAACTCAGATGGTAGAGGATTTTGCACAGAGAATCCAGTCTCAGGGAATCACTCTTGAGCAGTACTTCCAGTTCACAGGACTGACTGCAGAGAAGATGATGGAAGATATGAGACCACAGGCAATCAAGAGAATTGAGACACGTCTTGTACTTGAGGCAGTAGCAAAAGCTGAAAATATCGAAATCACAGATGAGAAGATCGATGAAGAACTTGCCAAGATGGCTGAATCTTACAACATGGAAGTTGAGAAACTGAAAGAATTCATGGGTGAGAACGAGAAGAAACAGATGAAGGAAGATCTGGCAGTTCAGGAAGCTGTTACATTCCTTGTTGAGAATGCAGTAGAAAAATAAGAACGTCAGATCATAACATAGTATAGTCAGGAGGCATATACATGAGTTTAGTACCTTATGTCATTGAACAGACAAGCCGTGGAGAACGTTCTTACGACATCTATTCAAGATTATTAAAAGACAGAATTATATTTCTGGGCGAAGAAGTAACAGATGTATCTGCAAGTGTGATCGTTGCACAGCTTCTGTTTCTTGAAGCAGAAGATCCGGAGAAAGATATCCATCTGTACATCAACAGTCCGGGAGGCTCTGTAACAGCCGGAATGGCAATTTATGATACCATGCAGTATATCAAATGCGATATTGAGACAATCTGTATTGGTATGGCTGCAAGTATGGGTTCATTCCTTCTCACAGGAGGAACAAAGGGCAAGAGACTTGCGCTTCCAAACTCTGAGATCATGATCCATCAGCCGCTTGGCGGAGCTCAGGGACAGGCAACAGAGATTCAGATCGCAGCAGATCATATCTTAAAAACTCGTCAGAAACTGAATCAGATTCTGGCAGAAAATACAGGACAGCCGTTAGAGGTCATCAACGCAGATACAGAAAGAGATAACTTTATGACTGCGGAAGAAGCCAAGGCGTATGGTCTGATTGACGAAGTCATCAAGAACCGCTAGGGCAGTCCTCAGACGAGGTGAAAAGTATGGCAGGAAAGAACGATGATCAGGTAAGATGCTCGTTCTGTAACAAGACGCAGAATCAGGTGAGAAAGCTGATCGCAGGTCCGAATGGGGCATATATCTGTGATGAGTGTGTGGATGTCTGCGCAGAGATTATAGAAGAAGAATTTGAATACGAGAACGGAAGAGAATGGAATCCGTTCTCGGATATCAATCTTTTAAAACCGGAAGAGATCAAAGCATTTCTGGATGAATATGTCATTGGTCAGGAAGAAGCGAAAAAAGTATTATCGGTAGCTGTTTATAATCATTATAAACGTGTAATGGCGGGAAGAAATATGGGAGTAGACCTTGGTAAAAGTAATATTCTCATGCTCGGACCGACAGGATGTGGTAAGACGCTTCTGGCTCAGACACTGGCAAAGATTCTGGGAGTACCGTTTGCGATTGCTGATGCAACAGCATTGACAGAGGCCGGATATGTCGGTGAAGATGTAGAAAACATTCTTCTGAAGATCATTCAGGCGGCAGACGGAGATATTGAACGTGCAGAGTATGGAATTATATATATTGATGAGATTGATAAGATTACAAGAAAATCAGAGAATCCATCGATTACCAGAGATGTATCGGGTGAGGGTGTACAGCAGGCGCTTCTGAAGATTATTGAAGGAACAGTTGCCAATGTACCTCCACAGGGAGGAAGAAAGCATCCGCATCAGGAGATGATCCAGATCGATACCACGAATATTTTATTCATCTGCGGAGGAGCCTTTGAAGGAATCGAAAAAATCGTTGAAAAACGTATCGATCAGAAATCAATCGGATTCAATGCAGAGATTGCAGAAAAGCATGAAGATGATGTGGACAGACTGCTTCAGCAGATTCTGCCGCAGGATCTTGTGAAATTTGGTCTGATTCCGGAAATCGTAGGCCGTGTACCGGTAACAGTAGCATTGGAAATGCTGGATAAAGATGCATTAATGAAGATTCTTACAGAGCCGAAGAATGCATTGACTAAACAGTATCAGAAGCTGTTGGAACTGGACGATGTAGAGCTTACATTTGATGATAAAGCACTGGAAGCAATCGCAGAGACTTCCCTGAAGAGAAAGACGGGAGCAAGAGGACTGAGAGCGATTATGGAAAGTATCATGATGGATATCATGTATAAAGCACCATCGGATGAGACATTAAAATCATGCCACATCACAGAAGATGTTGTGAAAGGAACAGGAGAGCCTGTATGTGAACATGCAGAACCTGACTCAGAAAGTGCATAATAAATGAAAAGAAAGACGGCGGGTGCGAAGAATAATTGTACCCGCTGATTTTATACCAAGATAATCCAGTCGGTGAACAGGAGTGTGAATATATGACAGGAGAAACCTATAGTCTGCCTATGGTTGCCTTAAGAGGACTTACGATACTGCCGGAAGAGGTCAGACATTTTGATGTAAGCAGGGAAAAATCACTGCAGGCGATTGAAGAGGCGGTAAAAAACGGCCAGAAGTTATTCGTCAGCGCTCAGAAGGATCTGGAAATAGAAGAGCCGGGAGCAGAAGATGTCTATCTGGTTGGCTGTGTTGTTACCATAAGGCAGGTAGTAAAATTACCAAAAAAAATGAGCCGTGTACTTGTATCCGGAGAAGTAAGAGCAAGTCTTGTAAGAATGGATAGTGAGACACCATATCTCCAGGCAACGGTAGTAGAACTGCCGGATGATGAAGTAGTATCCGGAGAGCGGGAAGAAGACGATCCAATGAACCGGGAAGCAATGATTCGTGGATTACAAGATGTCTTCAAAGAATATCTGTTAAAGAATCCAAAGCTTTCAAAAGAACTTGGCATGCAGGTGGAATCCATTCATGATCTGAAATACCTGACAGATGTGATTGCTGCAAATATGCCGTTTTCATTCGAAGATGCGCAGGAACTGCTGGAAGAGACGAACGTTATGAGACGGTATGAACTTCTGGTATATAAGATCGTGAATGAGATCCAGGCACAGAAAGTAAAAGAAGAGATCCAAAGTAAGGTGAAAGAACGTGTGGACAAGAACCAGAGGGAATACATCCTACGGGAAGAACTGAAAGTAATCCGTGAGGAACTTGGTGATAACAATACCATGTCGGATGCGGATGAATTCCAGCAGGCGGCAGATGCATTGAAAGCTTCGAAAGAAGTAAAAGAAAAGCTGAACAAAGAAATCAAAAGATTCCGCAATTCCATGAATTCCCCGGCGGAAACAGGCGTTATCCGGACCTATATCGAAACAATGCTTGAAATGCCATGGGATAAAACTTGCAAAGAGCATAAAGATATTGCATTTGCAAGACAGGTACTGGATGAAGATCATTACGGTCTGGAGAAAGTAAAAGAACGAGTACTTGAATATCTTGCAGTACGGGCGCTTACGAAAAAAGGCGAAGCACCGATCATCTGTCTTGTGGGTCCTCCGGGAACCGGTAAAACTTCGATTGCGAAATCTCTTTCCAGGGCGTTGAAGAAGCCGTATGTGAGAATTTCGCTTGGAGGTGTCCGTGACGAAGCGGAAATCCGGGGACACAGAAAGACTTATGTAGGAGCAATGCCGGGAAGAATTGCAAATGGAATGAAACAGGCAGGAGTCAAGAATCCACTGATGCTGCTGGATGAGATAGATAAAGTCAGCAATGACTATAAAGGAGATACATTCTCAGCACTTCTGGAGGTTCTGGATGGCGAACAGAATAATAAGTTTGTAGACCATTATCTGGAAGTGCCGATGGATCTGTCGGAAGTGTTATTTATCACAACGGCAAACAGCCTGCAGACCATTCCAAGGCCGCTTCTTGACCGTATGGAAGTCATTGAGGTTACCAGTTATACAGAAAATGAAAAACTGCATATTGCGCAGGAACATCTGATTCCAAAGCAGATCGAAAAGCATGGATTGAAAGCAGATCAGCTGACCATCAGTAAAAATGCGATCTGGAAGATGGCAAGAAATTACACAAAAGAAGCAGGGGTCAGACAGTTGGAACGTAAGATCGGTGATATCTGCCGTAAATCAGCAATGGAGATCCTTGAGAAAAAGAAGAAATCCATTCATGTGACAGAGCGGAATATGGAACACTATCTGGGTAAGGAACTTTACAGTTATCAGATGGCAAATGAAGAAGATGAAGTTGGTATTGTGCGTGGACTCGCATGGACCAGTGTCGGCGGTGATACACTCCAGATCGAAGTGAATATGATGCCGGGAGAAGGAGAAATCCTGCTGACCGGACAGCTTGGCGATGTCATGAAAGAGTCCGCGAGAACCGGTATCAGTTATATCCGTTCCGTAAGCAAAGAGCATGATATTACAGATGATTTCTTTAAGAAACATGATATACATATCCATATTCCGGAAGGAGCCGTTCCAAAAGACGGACCATCTGCCGGTATTACAATGGCAACTGCAATCATGTCTGCGGTGACAGGAAGAAAAGTACGGGCAGACCTCGCTATGACAGGAGAGATTACACTGCGCGGACGTGTACTCCCGATCGGAGGGCTGAAAGAAAAGCTTCTGGCTGCAAAAAATGCAGGAATGAAGACCGTACTTGTCCCGGCAAAAAATGAAAGAGATGTTGAGGAAATTTCAACAGAGATTACAAAGGGACTGGAAATTAAATTTGTAACACACATGAATGAGGTGCTGAAAGAAGCACTTGTATAGTCAGATCTTCTGGCACGGGTCAGGAGATGGATCAAAGGAGAAATATATGATAATCAGAAATATTAATCTGGAAACCGTATGTGGAATCACCAGCAAACTTCCGGAGAATACACTTCCGGAGATTGCATTTGCAGGAAAATCCAACGTAGGAAAGTCATCCCTGATCAATGCGCTTATGAACCGCAAATCATACGCAAGAATATCTGCAACACCGGGAAAGACACAGACGATCAACTTCTATAATATTAATGAGGAATTATATCTGGTCGACCTGCCGGGTTACGGATATGCGAAGGTATCCGAACAGGAGAAGATCAAATGGGGACAGCTGATCGAACGTTATCTGCACGGGTCGAAGCAGTTGAAAGTAGTATTCCTTCTGATCGATATCCGTCATAAACCATCCGGTAACGACAAGATGATGTATGAGTGGATCGTGTCACAGGGATTCCATCCGGTGATCATTGCAACAAAACTCGATAAGATCAAACGCAGCCAGAAAGACAAACAGATCAAGATTGTAAAAGAAGGTCTGGGAGTGTTACCGGGAACAATCGTCATCCCGTTCTCATCAGTGACGAAACAGGGACGTGATGAGATATGGGAGCTGGTGGAAAGAAATTATTTGAATACTCAGGAGAATGACGAATAGACAGAATCCATTTCAGATGGTAATTAATGAGATAAAGTTTGTCAAAGGATTGACAAACTTTATCTTTTTTGTTATGATTAGACTAAAGTACAAACGTTGGTCTAAAACGGGTAAAAAATGAGAAAATAACAAGTATAATAAGAGGAAAGGAGAATATCATGGATCTGATAACCAATATCCAGAAGTATTCTATTCATGACGGGGACGGAATCCGTACGACTGTATTTTTTAAGGGATGTCCGTTAAAGTGTGTGTGGTGCCATAATCCTGAGACACAGCGCTTCGAGCAGGAAATTCAGTATGATGCGGAGAAATGTACCGGTTGCGGCGTATGCGCAAAAGTCTGTCCGAACGGCGCGGTTACCATGGAAGACGGAAGACCGAAGCTGGATAAAAAACTTTGTAAGCTCTGCGGAAAATGTGAGAATTTCTGTACACAGGGAATCCGGGAGATCGTTGGCCAGGAATATCCGGTAAAAACACTTGTAAAGGAACTGATGAAAGATCTGATGTTCTATGAACAGTCCGGCGGTGGAGTTACACTTTCCGGTGGTGAAGTGATGACTATGTCTACAGATTATGTACTTGCGATCGCAAAAGCTTTGAAGAAAGAAGAAGTATCGCTTACAATTGATACATGCGGATATGTTCCGTATGAGAAGTTCGAAGCAATCCTTCCATATGTCGATACATTTTTATATGATGTAAAGGTAATGGATCCGGAATTACATAAGCAATATATCGGAGTAGACAATAAACTGATCTTAGATAATCTTGTAAAACTTTCAGATGCAGGAGCAAGGATATACATCCGTATCCCTACTGTTAAGGAAGTAAATGGAAACGAAGAGAATATGAAAGAGACGATCCGTTTCCTGAAAGAACACGATATTCATCCGGCACAGGTTAATTTGCTGCCATATCATAATACGGGAAGCAGTAAATATCCGAAGCTGGATATGGAATATAAAGGTAATGACTTGAATGCACCGACAAAAGAAGAGATGGAGGGGTTTGTGAAACTCTTCCAGGAAGCAGGTTTTTCTAACACAAAGATAGGAGGTTAAAACAATGGCTGAAAAAAGAGGCATGAACGAAAGAATCCAGAAGTTAAGAGAACTGAGTGTTACAACACCGGTACACATCGATCTGGAAAGAGCAAAAATCGAAACAGATTTTTACAGAGAAAATGACGGAAAATATTCTATCCCGGTTATGAGAGCTATGGTGTTAAAAGAGTATTTTTCAAAGAAGACACTTTACCTTGGAGACGGTGAGCTGATCGTAGGAGAGAAGGGAAAAGATCCACAGGCATCTCCGACATTCCCGGAACTTTGCTGTCACAGCGTTGAGGATATGACAGTTATGAGTGAGCGTGATCTGGTATCCTTCCACACAACAGAAGAAGACAGAAAACTCCAGGCAGAAGAGATTATTCCGTTCTGGAAGGGAAGAACTATGAGAGAGAGACTTCTGGCTTCCATGACTCCGGAATGGAACGACTGTTACGCAGCAGGTATGTTCACAGAGTTTATGGAGCAGAGAGGACCGGGACATACATGTGGTGGAGAACAGGTATTTACAACAGGATATCTGGACTACAAAGAGAAGATCAAAAAGACAATGGATGCTCTTGATTTTATGAATGATCCGGATGCTCTGGATAAAATGGAAGAGTTAAAAGCCATGGATATTTCCTGCGATGCAGTGATTATTCTTGGTGAGAGATATCATGAATTAGCACTGGAGCTGGCAGAAAAAGAGGCTGATCCGGTACGTAAAGAAGAATTAAAACAGATTGCAGCCAACCTGGAGGTTGTACCTGCACATGCACCACAGACATACTGGCAGGCAATCCAGTTATACTGGTTCACACATCTGGCAGTTACAACAGAACTGAACCCATGGGATGCATTCAGCCCGGGACGTCTTGACCAGCATCTGATCAAATATTATGAAGCAGATACAGAAGCAGGAATTTTGGATGATGAGAGAGCAAAAGAACTGTTAGAGTGCTTATGGGTGAAATTCTACAATCAGCCTGCACCGGTTAAAGTAGGTATCACATTAAAAGAAAGTGCCACATACACAGACTTTGCAAATATCAATACCGGAGGAGTTACACCGGACGGACGTGATGGTGTCAATGCAGTCAGCTACCTGATTCTTGACTGTATGGACGAGATGAAGCTGGTTCAGCCAAACTCTAACGTAACGATCAGTAAGAAGACTCCTGCACGTTTCTTGAAGAGAGCATGCGAGATCTCAAGAAAGGGATGGGGACAGCCGGCGTTCTATAACACGGAAGCACAGACTATGGAGCTTATCAATGCAGGAAAATCACTGGAAGATGCACGCCGTGGCGGATCTTCAGGATGTGTTGAGACCGGAGCATGGGGAAGCGAAGCATATATCCTGACCGGATACTTGAATATTCCAAAAGTATTCCAGCTGACACTTTATAATGGATTTGACAAGGAATCCGGAAAACAGCTCGGCCTTAAGACTGGTGAAGCAAAAGATTTCAAGTCTTATGATGAATTATGGGATGCATTCCAGAAACAGCTGAAACATTTTATTGATATTAAGATTCGCGGAAACAATGTGATCGAGAAATTATATGCAGAGAATATGCCGGCACCTTGTCTGTCAGTGGTAACAAATGACTGCATCAGCAATGCAAAAGATTACAATGCAGGCGGAGCAAGATACAATACAAACTATATCCAGGGTGTAGGTATCGGAACAGTTACAGACTGTATCACATCTGTTAAGTATAACGTATTCGATAAGAAGAATTTCACAATGGAAGAGCTGCTTGAAGCGATGGATCATAACTTTGAAGGTTATGATGCAATCTTCCGTATGGTACATGACAAGACACCGAAGTATGGTAACGATGATGATTACGCAGATTCTGTTATGCAGGATGTATTCAATCTGTATCATGACCTGATCACAGGACGCCCGACCATGAGAGGCGGAAAATACGGAGTAGATATGCTTCCTACTACATGTCACGTATACTTCGGAGAAGTGATCGGAGCAACTGCAAACGGAAGAAAAGCGAATGTACCTGTATCGGAAGGTATCTCTCCAGAGAAGTCTGCTGATACAAACGGACCTACAGCTGTTATCAAGTCATGCTCTAAGATGGACCACCTTGCAACAGCAGGAACACTTCTGAACCAGAAGTTTACACCGGATGTTGTAGCCGGAGAAAAAGGTCTTGAGAATATGTCCAGCCTGATCCGCAGCTACTTTGCAATGGACGGACATCACATTCAGTTCAATGTCATCGACAGACAGACACTGATCGAAGCACAGAAACATCCGGATGATTACAGAGATCTGATCGTCCGTGTTGCCGGATACAGTGACTTCTTCCGTAACTTAAGCAAACCGTTACAGGATGAGATCATCAACCGTACAGAACAGTCATTTGAATAAAATGAATTTGTAGGAGAAACCTTAAGATAATTAAAAAATAAAAAGTCCTTAGGCAGGAATCGTGATGCCGGCTGTTGCCGGATGTATAAATTCTTGTTTAAGGACTTTTTTAGGCTTGACAGCAAAAAATATGATATGATATCAGTAAACGTAGAAATACGGAAAAAATTAAGAAAAGAGATGGAGAAAAGTTATGAATCTAAAAGGAGTGAATTTGAAAAAGGAAAGGACAAAAATTCAGATGGTGCTGACGGTTTTCGTTATACTGTCGGTAGTCAGACAGTTTTTTCTGGGAAATTACCACAATATGTTTCTGGGAATTCTGACCCTGTTTTTGTTCATGGTACCTGCTGTATTAGATCAGACACTGGGAGTAACGATTCCGGTAGGACTGGAGACGGTGATTCTGATCTTTATCTTTTCGGCAGAAATACTGGGAGAGATTAACGCATTTTATGTAAAGATTCCTGTGTGGGATACCATTTTACATACGACAAACGGTTTTCTTATGGCGGCAATTGGATTTGCACTGATTGACCTGTTTAACAGAAGTGACCGGTTCTCAATTAAGATGTCTCCGTATTTCGTGGCATTTTTTGCATTTTGTTTTTCAATGACAGTCGGTGTATTGTGGGAGTTCTTCGAATTTTCGATGGACTGGTTCTTCGGACTGGATATGCAGAAAGACTGGATCCTTCCATCGATCAACTCTGTGAAACTTAACCCGACAGGTGCAAATGTTCCGGTGCATGTGGACATCCAGTCAGTGGTGATCAATGGCGAAAAATGGAATCTGGGTGGATATCTGGATATCGGAATAGTGGATACGATGAAAGATCTGATGGTGAATTTTATCGGAGCGGTGGTGTTCTCGATTATCGGAATTCTATATCTGAAGCACCGCGGCAAAGGAAAGCTTGCGGCATCACTGATCCCGCAGGTAAGAGACGAGAAGGAGCAGAAGTGATAAAAAGAACCGGATAAGAGTGGATTATGGAAAAGAATATACAGAAGATTAAAATAAAAAACCAATTGGAATTATGGGCATTCTGTGCGGTCATTGGAACTGCGGCGGGAGCTTTGGTCTGGGCATTGCTGAAGATCATGGCATCAGGAACAGAAATGATATGGGAGTGGATACCGGAAAAAATCCATATTCCGTATTATACAGTGCTCGTGTGTACTGTGGGTGGAGCCATTATCGGGATATTTCGAAAGTTATACGGGGATTATCCGGAAGATATGGAAACAGTTATGGGAAAAGTAAAGAAAGAAAAAAGATACGAATATAAAAATATGCTGGTCATGATGATCGCAGCACTGCTGCCGCTTCTGATCGGAAGCAGTGTGGGTCCGGAGGCAGGACTTACCGGGATTATCGTAGGCTTATGTTACTGGGCAGGAGAAAATCTGAAATTTGCAAAACAGCATACAAAGGAATATTCACAGATCGGTGCAGCCGTTTCCCTTAGTGTGTTATTTCATGCACCGTTATTTGGAATCTTTGAGGTGGAAGAAGATCCGGATATGCAGATGGCAGAGCTTGGAAAAGGATCCAAGATCTTCATATATGGAATTGCACTTGCAGCAGGAACAGGAAGTTATGCGGGACTTTCCGCTTTGCTGGGCGGAGGAATGTCCGGTTTTCCGTCATTTGATGCAGTTGCGGTACAGAGAATCGATTATGTGATGATGTTTGTGTATATGTTCTGTGGATGTGTACTTGCATATTTTTATGAGACGACACATACGGTAACCGGAATCATTGCCGGAAAAATTCCGGGTGTCGTAAAAGAAATTCTGGCGGGGTTATGTCTGGGTGTGATCGGAATGTTGATACCGGCAGTGATGTTTTCGGGAGAAGAGCAGATGGGTGTCCTTATGAAAGAGTATGCCGGTTATATGGCGATAGCATTGATCGGCGCAGCATTCCTGAAAATCATATTGACAAATCTCTGTATCCAGTTTGGATTAAAAGGAGGACATTTTTTCCCGGTTATTTTTGCGGGAGTATGTCTAGGATACGGACTAGCGATGCTGTTCTTCGGACAGCAGGGGGACAGTCATGTTGTATTTGCGGCGGCGATTGTAACATCGACACTTCTGGGCGGTATCATGAAGAAGCCGCTGGCGGTGACCATGCTTTTGTTCCTGTGTTTTCCAGTGAAAATATTTATATGGATATTTATTGCAGCAGCAGTGGGAAGTAAATGTGTGAAGAAGATGGGAAAAGAAGTATAGTGAAAATACCCGTTATCAGTATGTATTTCGATGATACAAACAGGAATACATATTGACAGCGGGTATTTTTTAACGGAATTTGCGGACTTTCTGCGAGATATGTTCCAGTTCTTCTTTTGAAAGTTCCGGGAGACGTTCCAGCTTATCCATGAACATAGCAAGTGTTTCTTTTTGCTGCATTTCAACCAGTTGTGTGTAGAAGTTTACGACAACACCTGTGACGATCGCAACGACAAAAATAGTGTAAATCGTGAGCAGGACGGAACAGATCTTTCCAATCAGTGTGACGGTAACAATGTCTCCAAATCCGGCGGTAGAGATGACGGCGTAACAATACCACAGCGCATCACCATAGCGGTGGATATCCGGTTCGACAAGCCGGATAACGGCGGCATCGACCAGGAGGAAGAGGACAAAACCTAAAAGAATATGATCTGCCCGTGTACGTTTTAAAATTCCCCATAAGATTCTGAGTTTTTTCATAATCTGCTTCTCCTTGTATCCGTGTAAAAACTGATTTAAGTATATCATGAAATGCGTAAAAGTGTTCGGCATTTTTGATAATAAAATAAAAGTAATAAAAAAGCATAGAACAAACATTCGATTTAGTTCTGTACTTTTTTTCTCCTGAATGGTATACTATACAAGTAACAATACTAAAAATACAACTACTATTTCTAAAATATCACCGCCAGACAGAGCGGCTTAGGAGAAATCATATGGATCATTTTGAATTAGTATCACAATACAAGCCGACCGGTGACCAGCCGCAGGCAATCGAGGATCTGGTCAAAGGCTTTAAAGAAGGAAATCAGTGCCAGACACTGCTTGGTGTCACCGGATCTGGTAAGACATTTACGATGGCGAATGTTATTCAGCAGATCAATAAACCGACGCTTGTCATTGCGCATAATAAGACTCTGGCTGCGCAGCTATATGGAGAATTTAAAGAGTTTTTCCCGAATAATGCGGTAGAATATTTTGTCTCCTACTATGATTACTACCAGCCGGAGGCTTATGTCCCATCTTCAGACACCTACATTGCGAAGGATTCCTCCGTAAATGAAGAGATTGATAAGCTGAGGTTATCGGCAACAGCAGCATTGATCGAGCGCAGGGATGTGATCGTAATTGCCAGCGTTTCTTGCATCTATGGTCTTGGTGAACCGGAGAACTTTGAACAGATGATGGTATCGCTCCGACCGGGGATGGAGAAAGACAGAGATGAAGTGTTGCGCCAGCTGATAGATATTCAATATGACAGAAATGATATGGATTTCAAGCGGGGAACATTCCGGGTACGAGGCGATACTGTAGAAGTTGTACCGGCAGACCGGGGCGATACGGCTATCCGGGTGGAATTTTTCGGAGATGAGATTGACCGGATTTCAGAGATAGACATGCTTACCGGAGAGATTAAAAATACATTGAATCATATTGCAATATTTCCGGCCTCCCATTACGTTGTACCAAAGGAGCGTATGGAGAAAGCAATTAAAAATATCGAGATTGAACTGGAAGAACAGGTAAAATATTTCAAAGAAGAAGGGAAGCTTCTGGAAGCACAGAGAATTGCGGAACGAACGAATTTTGATATAGAAATGATGCGCGAGACCGGATTCTGTTCAGGGATCGAGAACTACTCCAGGCATCTGGCAGGACTTGCTCCGGGGCAGCCGCCGAATACATTGATGGATTATTTTCCGGATGATTTTATCATAATGATCGATGAGTCGCACAAGACGGTTCCGCAGATTGGCGGTATGTATCACGGCGATCAGTCGAGAAAGCGTACACTGGTAGAGTATGGATTCCGTCTGCCATCGGCACTGGACAACCGTCCGCTTAGTTTTGAGGAATTTGAAAATAAGATCGATCAGGTCATGTTCGTGTCTGCAACACCGGGGAAATATGAAGAAGAGCATGAACTTTTAAGAGCCGAGCAGGTGATCCGGCCGACCGGACTTCTGGATCCGGAAGTAGAAGTGCGGCCGGTAGAAGGACAGATCGATGATCTGATCGGAGAAGTGAATAAAGAGATTGCCAATAAACACAAAATACTGATAACAACGCTGACCAAGCGTATGGCAGAAGATCTTACCGACTATATGCGTGAGCTGGGAATCCGCGTGCGCTATCTGCATTCGGATATTGACACGCTGGAACGTACAGAGATCGTGAGAGATATGCGCCTGGACGTATTCGATGTTCTGGTCGGCATTAATCTTCTGCGGGAAGGACTGGATATTCCGGAGATCACATTGGTTGCGATCCTGGATGCGGATAAAGAAGGATTTTTGCGTTCCGAGACGTCTCTGATCCAGACGATCGGCCGTGCGGCCCGTAATGCAGAAGGGCATGTTATCATGTACGCAGATACGATCACAGATTCCATGCGTGCAGCACTGGATGAGACGCAGAGAAGACGTGAAGTGCAGATGGCATATAACGAAGAACATGGTATTACACCGAAGACGATCCAGAAAGCAGTCAGAGATCTGATTTCAGTATCCCGGAAAGTGGCGGCTTCTGAATTACAGATGGAAAAAGATCCGGAATCCATGAGTGAGAAAGAATTAGAGAAGCTGATCAAAGAGCTGGAGAAGCAGATGAAGAAAGCTGCGGCAGATCTGAATTTTGAGGCGGCAGCAGAACTCAGGGATAAGTTAATAGAGCTTAAGAAGACATTACAGGAAATAAAGATATAGAAAAAGGAGATCATAGACTTACATGCCACAGGAAAAAGATTCAAGACAATATATCAAGATCAGAGGAGCAAATGAACACAATCTGAAGAATGTAGACGTAGACATACCAAGAGACAAACTGGTGGTACTGACCGGTCTTAGCGGATCAGGAAAATCATCACTGGCATTTGATACAATTTATGCGGAAGGGCAGAGAAGATATATGGAATCATTGTCTTCTTATGCCAGACAGTTCCTGGGACAGATGGAAAAACCGGATGTAGAAAGTATAGAAGGATTGTCCCCGGCTATTTCCATTGATCAGAAATCTACGAACCGCAATCCAAGATCTACCGTAGGAACGGTAACGGAAATCTATGATTATTTCCGGTTATTATATGCAAGAGCAGGAATTCCGCATTGTCCGAAATGTGGGCGCGAGATTAAGAAACAGACGGTTGATCAGATGGTAGAACAGGTGATGGCATTTCCGGAAAGAACCAAGATACAGCTGCTGGCACCGGTTGTAAGAGGCAGAAAGGGAACCCATGTAAAATTACTGGAGCGCGCCAGGAAGAGCGGATATGTCCGTGTCAGGATCGATGGTAATATGTACGAACTGTCGGAAGAGATTAAGCTGGATAAGAACATCAAGCACAATATAGAGATTGTTGTAGACCGTCTGGTAGTAAAAGAGGGTATTGAACAGCGTCTGACCGATTCCATTGAAAATGTACTGAATCTTGCGGAAGGACTGATGACCGTGGATGTGATCGGCGGGGAACCGGTCCAGTTCAGCGAAAGCTTCTCATGTCCGGACTGCGGAATCAGTATTGAAGAGATCGAACCGAGAAGCTTTTCGTTCAACAATCCGTTCGGCGCATGTCCGGAGTGCTTTGGACTGGGATACAAGATGGAATTTGACGAAGACCTGATGATTCCGGATAAACGTCTCAGTATCAGTGAAGGTGCGATCACTGTTATGGGATGGCAGTCCTGCACGGATAAGAAGAGCTTCACGTATGCGATCCTGGATGCGTTGAGCAAAGAATATGGCTTTTCATTAGATACACCGTTTGAGGACTATCCGAAGGAAGTCCATGATGTCCTGATCCATGGGACAAACGGCAAAGAAGTGAAAGTATATTATAAGGGGCAGCGCGGAGAAGGAGTCTATGATGTGGCATTCGAAGGTCTGATCCGCAATGTAGAGCGCCGTTACCGGGAGACTTCGTCGGAAACGATGAAAGCAGAATACGAAGAGTTTATGAATATCACACCGTGTTCTGCGTGCAAAGGCCAGCGCCTGAAGCCGGGAGCACTTGCTGTGACGGTAGGAGATAAAAATATTTCCGAACTGACAGGAATGTCAATTGAAAAACTGCAGACCTTTTTAAAAGAACTGAAACTTTCGAACCAGCAATTGCTGATCGGCGGACAGATTTTAAAGGAGATCAATTCCAGAATCCAGTTTCTGATGGATGTCGGACTTAATTATCTGACACTTGGAAGATCGACCGGAACACTTTCGGGAGGAGAGGCACAGAGAATCCGTCTGGCAACACAGATCGGTTCCGGACTCGTAGGTGTGGCATATATTCTGGATGAACCAAGTATCGGACTGCATCAGAGAGACAATGATAAATTGCTTGGAACTTTAAAACATCTGCGGGATCTCGGGAACTCAGTAATCGTGGTCGAGCATGATGAGGATACTATGAGAGAAGCGGACTTTATCGTGGATATCGGACCGGGAGCGGGAGAACATGGCGGTGAAGTAGTTGCAACCGGAAATGCGGAAGAGATCATGCAGAATGAAAATTCTGTAACCGGAGCTTATCTGAGCGGGCGGATCCGGATCCCGGTTCCGGAAGTAAGAAGAAAACCAACTGGATGGCTGAAAGTACTCGGAGCACAGGAAAATAATCTGAAGAACATAGATGTGAAGTTTCCGCTTGGCGTGATGACCTGTGTTACCGGTGTGTCCGGTTCGGGAAAAAGCTCACTTGTGAACCAGATCCTCTATAAACGTCTGGCAAGAGACCTGAACCGTGCAAGGACCATTACGGGCAGACACAAAGGCATCGAGGGACTGGAACAGCTGGATAAGGTGATCAATATCGACCAGTCTCCGATCGGGAGGACTCCGAGATCCAATCCGGCAACCTATACCGGAGTATTTGACCTGATCAGGGATCTGTTTGCAGCAACACCGGATGCAAAAGCAAGAGGCTATAAGAAAGGAAGATTCAGTTTTAACGTCAAAGGAGGACGATGTGAGGCCTGCAGCGGAGATGGAATCATCAAGATCGAGATGCATTTCCTGCCGGATGTCTATGTTCCGTGTGAAGTATGTAAGGGAAGACGTTACAACAGAGAGACACTGGAAGTGAAATACAAAGGAAAGAATATCTATGATGTTCTGGACATGACCGTAGAAGAAGCAATGCATTTCTTTGAAAATGTACCAAGTATCCGCAGAAAGATGGAGACCTTGTATGATGTCGGGCTTTCTTATATCCGTCTGGGACAGCCGTCTACGACTCTGTCCGGCGGAGAAGCCCAGCGTATCAAGCTGGCAACAGAGCTGAGTAAGAGAAGTACGGGAAAGACAATCTATATTTTGGACGAGCCGACGACGGGACTGCATTTTGCCGATGTGCATAAGTTGACAGAGATTCTCCACAGATTGACAGAAGATGGGAATACAGTCATTGTGATCGAACACAATCTGGATGTGATAAAGACCGCAGATTACATCATTGATATCGGTCCGGAAGGCGGTGACAAAGGCGGAACCGTGATCGCAGAGGGAACACCGGAAGAAGTTGCGGAAAGTCCGGTATCCTATACCGGAAAGTATATAAAACCAATGCTGGAACGGTAGAAATATGACATTTTGTTCAATGCATCGTCCGGATTCGTCATATTGTAATATTTATGTAAAAAGGTTCATAAAGATTTAAGCAAAATGGGTCTTTTTATTTTAAATGATTTTGATTATAATGGGAACATGCTCAAAAATAGCATGTGATATAATCATATCTCACCAAAGATAGGAATATAGACAGCTTGATGAAGGGAGAATTGGGAATGTCAGTAGATCTTGGAATTGATTTGGGAACCGCCAGCGTACTGGTGTATGTAAAAGGAAAGGGTGTTATTTTAAAAGAGCCTTCTGTTGTAGCGTATGACAGAGATACGAATGCAATCAAGGCGATCGGAGAAGAAGCAAGACTGATGCTTGGAAGAACTCCGGGAAATATTGTGGCAGTCAGACCTTTGAGACAGGGCGTGATATCAGACTATACAGTAACAGAAAAAATGATCAAATATTTCGTGCAGAAAACACTTGGAAAGCGTACATTCAAGAAGCCGAGAATCAGTATCTGTGTACCAAGCGGGGTTACAGAAGTGGAACGCAAGGCAGTGGAGGAAGCAACTTATGCAGCAGGAGCAAGAGAGGTACATCTGATCGAAGAACCGGTTGCGGCAGCAATCGGCGCGGGAATCGATATCTCAAAGCCGTGTGGCAATATGATCGTTGACATCGGCGGAGGTACATCCGATATTGCCGTCATCTCACTTGGCGGAACGGTTGTAAATACATCCTTAAAGATTGCCGGAGATGATTTCGACGAGGCGATCGTCCGCTATATGCGAAAAAAACATAATCTTCTGATCGGTGAAAGAACAGCGGAAGATATTAAGATCAAGATTGGTACAACCTATCCAATGATCGAAGATGAGACGCTGGAAGTCAGAGGAAGAAACCTGGTAACAGGACTTCCGAAGACGGTAACGGTAACTTCGACAGAGACAGAAGAAGCACTCCGGGAGACAACGGGACAGATCGTAGAAGCTGTTATCAGCGTGCTGGAGAGAACACCACCGGAGCTTTCCGCAGATATCCTTGACAGAGGGATTATGCTGACCGGAGGCGGATCTATGTTACGTGGTATGGAAGAACTGATCGAGGAAAAGACAGGCATCAACACGATGACGGCGGATGATCCGATGAAGGTTGTTGCCATTGGAACCGGAGAATACGTAGAGTTCATGGGTGACAGAAAAGGAATCTAGATTCAGATAGGAATCCGGATGAGTGAAATCGAATGGAAGAAATAAAAGGATACGTAGAACATATTGTTTACCGCAATGAAGACAACGGGTACACGGTATTCCATCTGAATAATTCAGATGGAGAAGTGACCTGTGTCGGAAGTTTTCATTATATTGAAGAAGGTGAACTGTTAAGACTGAAAGGAGGCTATACAACGCATAAGATGTATGGCCTTCAGTTCGCTGTGGAGGAATCGGAGATATGTGAGCCGGAAGATCTGGTATCCATCGAACGGTATCTGGGTTCCGGTGCGATCAAAGGAGTCGGAGCTTCTCTGGCGGGAAAGATAGTGAAAAAATTCAAAGAAGATACCTTCCGGATCATCGAAGAGGAGCCGGAACGACTGGCAGAGATCAAAGGAATCAGTGAACGGAAAGCAAGAGAGATCGCTTCACAGGTAGAAGAGAAGAAGGATATGCGGCAGGCAATGATCTATCTGCAGAAATTCGGCATTTCTACAACACTGGCAGCAAAGATCTATCAGCATTACGGACGTAATGTCTACCGCACGATAGAGGAGAATCCGTATCATCTGGCAGACCATGTGCCGGGAGTGGGATTTAAGACTGCCGATGAGATTGCAATGAAGATTGGCATACACACAGATTCTGATTTCCGGATCCGCAGCGGAATCTTTTATACCTTACAACAGAGTGTGAATGAAGGACACGTCTATCTGTATCAGGACGTGTTACTGAAAGAGACGGGAGACCTTCTTGGAGTACAGATACAAGATATGGAAAAGTATCTTATGGATCTTATGATGGAAAAGAAGATCGTCATGAAGCAGTCAGAGCAGGGGGTGAGAGTGTATACTTCCCATTATTATTATATGGAGTTGAATACTGCGAAGATGCTGCATGATCTGAATCTTGATTTTGAAGCAGCTGATGTGACACTTCTTCACAGGATCAATCAGATTGAAAAGAATACAGAACTGTATCTGGACGAGATGCAGAAAGATGCAGTAATGGAAGCAGTCAGACATGGTCTGATGATACTGACCGGAGGACCGGGTACCGGTAAGACAACGACCATCAATGCGATGATTCATTTCTTCGAAAGCGAAGGACTGGACATCTATCTGGCAGCACCGACAGGAAGAGCAGCAAAGCGTATGACCGAAGCAACCGGATGCGAGGCACAGACGATTCACCGGCTGTTGGAAGTGTCCGGCAATCCGGATGATGAGACAGTTGGTGGTTTCCAGCGCAATGCAGAGAATCCGCTGGAAGCAGATGTGATCATCATAGACGAGATGTCAATGGTAGATCTGCCGTTGATGTATGCACTTTTGAATGCGATCGTGCCGGGAACCCGTGTGATCCTGGTGGGAGATGTGAACCAGCTTCCGAGTGTAGGGCCGGGAAGCGTACTGAAAGACATTATTTCATCCGGATGTTTTCCGGTGGTAAAGCTTACGAAGATATTCCGGCAGGCAGGCGAAAGTGATATTATTGTCAATGCCCACAAGATCAATCGGGGTGAACCGGTTGTGCTAGATAACAAAAGCATGGATTTCTTCTTCCTGAAACGTGATGATACGAATATGATCATCAGTAATATCATCACACTGATCCAGAAGAAACTTCCCAAATTTGTATCTGCATCAGAAGCAGACATTCAGGTTCTGACGCCGATGCGAAAGGGCCTGCTCGGAGTGGAACGGATCAATAAGATCCTGCAGGAATATCTGAATCCGCCGAAGCCTGGCAAACAGGAAAAAGAATATGGAGATCATCTGTTCCGTGAGGGGGATAAGGTGATGCAGATCAAGAATAATTACCAGCTTGAGTGGGAGATCACCACCCAGTACGGAATGACGATCGATAAAGGGATCGGTGTATTTAACGGGGATATGGGGATTATCAAAAAGATCAATACATATGAAGAGACCGTGACGGTCGAATATGATGAAAAGAAGCAGGTAAAATATCCATACAATCTGCTGGATGAACTGGAACTGGCTTATGCGATCACAATCCATAAAGCGCAGGGAAGCGAATATCCTGCAGTCATTATCCCTTTGTTACAGGGACCAAGACAGCTTTATTATAGAAATCTGCTCTATACAGCTGTCACAAGAGCGAGAAAATGTGTGACGGTGATCGGAAGTGAAAGCGTATTCCAGGAGATGATACAAAACACAAACCAGCAGAACCGCAATACGAGTCTCGCAGAGCGAATCCGTGAATTTAATGAATAAAAGTATCATACAAGATATCAAAGAAAATATAATTGTTCTGTTCTGGCCGGAAACCTGTCCATTCTGTCAGAAAGTCTGTAAAGAGGGCATCTGTACAGAATGCAGGGAAGGGCTGGAATTCTTAAGAATCAGAGAACCAAGGTGTATGCAATGCGGCAAGCAGATCCGTAGTATGGAAAAGGAATACTGTTATGACTGTATGCATACACATCATTATTATGAGCAGGGATTAAGCTTATGGAATCATAAAGCTCCTGTGAATCAATCTATCTATCAGTTCAAATACCACAATCAGAGAAGATACGGGGAACTGTACAGTCAGGAACTCGTGAAAAATTTTCAGAAAGAAATCCGGCGATGGAACCCGGATGTGATCATACCGGTCCCGCTGCACCGGGCGAGACGTAGAAAACGGGGTTATAATCAGGCACAGATTCTTGCAGAAAACCTGGGAAGGATGCTGTGCATTCCGGTGGACAGTAAAAGCCTGGCAAGAAGAAAGAAGACCAGTCCGCAGAAGAAACTTGGACATAATGAGAGAAAAAAGAACCTGAAAAATGCATTTGCGGTAACACCGGCATTTCGCTCTGTCCGGAAGGTGCTGCTGGTGGATGACATATATACAACTGGCAATACACTGGATGCGGCGGCAAAAGCATTAAAGGAAAAAGGCGTGGAGAAGGTTTATTTTTTAACTATAAGTATTGGACAAGGGTACTGATATTTGTTATACTTAAAATGATGTTTTTATGGAATTAATATCATGTTGAGGTGGATATATGTTAGATGAGAGAAAAGTAAAATTAATGACAAAGCTTGCTCTCTATGAAGAGACTTATGGAAAAGAAGATTTTAAGATCAGTTCCTATTATAGAAAAGATTATGCAAGCCTGCACGTTATATATGCATTTCTGAGCGTATCAGTCGGTTATGTGTGTCTGGTGGCGCTGCTTTTACTGGCCGGTGTGGAGGATATAATGAGTAATATGTCGAATGGTCTGATCCTGTTCCTTTTTCTGATCATTCTGGCAGGCTATGTGGGTGTGGTGATCGTATATTGCGGAATTGCCAGTCACATTTATAACGAGAAACACAAAAAGGCAAGGAAAAGAGTGAAAAAGTATAATCATAATCTGATTCAACTGCTGAAAATGTATGAAAAGGAGAAAAGATAGATGGACAATATATATGTAATACGTGAAAGAATAGAAGCGGTTTATGGGAAGCATTCCAAGTCGTTTGATAAAGCCTTTCAGTTCATACTGGCAATGATAACATTTACAATGATCAATCAGAATACAGGATTTATGAAATCACTTTCCTCACCGGTGATCTCTCTGGGGCTGGCTGTGGTTGCTACTTTCCTGCCGCCGGCGGTTATGGTGGTGCTTGCAACGATACTGCTGCTTGCACATACACTGGCAGCGTCCATAGGCATATTCGCAGTGTCTGCACTGATCTTCCTGATCATGTATATATTTTATATCAGACTGGCACCGAAAATGGCATTTGTTGTGCTTCTGACACCGATTGCATTTGCACTTAAGATACCGTTTGTGGTACCGGTTGCATGTGCGTTGATCTATACACCGGTAAGTCTTGTACCGATGGGATGTGGAACTGTTGTATATTATATGATGGAATATCTTAAGAAAATAAGTGCGGCATCTAAGACGTCCGGAAGTAAGGCAATGCTTGCCGAGATCAGTACATACGTACAGAAAGTGTTCCAGAATAAAGAAATGTGGCTCTACATAGTTGCATTTATCATTGGATTTTTTATCATTTATACCATCCGCAGACAGGAACTGGATCATGCCTGGAAGATTGGGATTATTGCGGGAGCAATTGCCAATGTGGTCGTAACGGCAATGGGAAGTATTGCACTGGGCGTAAACACCTCCTATGGTCCGCTGATCATAGGAAATATTGTGGCAGCCGTTGCAGGACTTGTGCTGGAATTATTCCTGTTCTCGGTAGATTATGCAAGAAGTGAACGCCTGCAGTTTGAAGACGATGAATATTATTACTATGTAAAAGCAATACCGAAGGTTGCCATGACAACGCCGGAGAAGACTGTGAAGAAGATCAATGAACGTCAGGAGACGGAGATCATCGATGCAGAAGCGGTAAAACGTTTGTCGCAGGATACGGCGGAAGAAGAGACAAAAGCCATCGATCTGGAAGTACATGCGGGACATGGACAGAAAAGAGAAGCAGAACGGAAGCCGTCATATGGTGATGCAGACTACAGAAGTCCGGCACAGATCCGGGCAAGTCAGGCAAGAAAGCATTCGCCGAAGAGAGGACCGGCACCGAAAAAGCATGACATGAAAGATGTAGATAAGATGCTTCTGACACAGAGTCTGGAAAATGAATTTCATGCAGGCAACCGCAGAAAAAGATAGAAAGACAGAAAAATCATTAAAAACCATGCAGGGAGGTGAGAGGAATGGGACAGACAATTGCGGATTTTATTGATAAATATGGAATTGGACTTTATATTCCGAGAGTGCATATCACAGATATCATAGAAGTTCTGATCCTCACTTTTCTGATCTATCAGATCATCATATGGATAAAGAATACGAAAGCATGGATGCTGCTCAGAGGAATCATAGTACTTGCGGGCTTTATTCTTCTCGCAGCTATATTCAAGATGCATACGATCCTGTTCATCGCGAGAAATTCACTGACGGTCATGGCTACAGCGGCAATTGTAGTATTTCAGCCGGAACTGCGGAGGGCACTGGAAAAGCTTGGAGAGAAGCAATTCCTGACATCAGTTGTTCCTTTTGAACAGAACCGGGAGATACGTTTCAGTGAAGAGACAAGAGAGGATATTATCCGTGCATGCTTTGCCATGGGAAAAGTCAAGACAGGGGCTCTGATCGTCGTAGAACAGGCAATACGGCTTACGGAGTATGAAAGCACCGGAATCCAGATGGACTGTCTGGTATCAAGTCAGGTGCTGATCAATATCTTCGAACATAATACACCGCTTCATGATGGTGCAATCATCGTAAGAGGTGACAGGATCGTCTCGGCAACCTGCTATCTTCCCCTCTCGGATAATATGGGAATCAGCAAGGATCTGGGCACCAGACACCGTGCGGCAGTAGGAATGAGCGAAGTCAGTGATGCACTGGTCATTACGGTATCAGAAGAGACAGGAGCTGTGTCAGTCGCACAGGGAGGAGAGCTTACAAGAAGTATCAATGAAGCAGAACTTCGTGTGAAGCTGGAAGAGGTACAGCATAAGAGCAGTGAAACCAACAGAATAAAGGCAATGTGGAAAGGATGGCGGAAGCATGCGAAAAAGAATAACTAACAATCTTGCGCTGAAAATACTGGCTTTCCTGATTGCGGCATTCTTATGGCTGGTTGTAGTGAATATCGATGATCCGGTGGATGACAAGACATTTTCCAATATCCCGGTGCAGGTAACGCATGAAGAAGTGATTACAGACAATAATAATACGTATCAGATCGTGGATAACACACAGGAGATTAATGTAACAGTTACAGCACAGCGGTCGGTACTGGATAAGATCAGGGCAGAGGATATTGTTGCGACAGCGAATATGAAAGAACTGACGCTTCGTACACAGGTGCCGATTGAAGTAACGGTCAAAGGATATACAGGAAAATATGAAAAGGCAACGGCAAATCCAAGAAATCTGCAGATCCAGATCGATGAGGAAGCGAAGAATAATTTCCCGATCACACCGACAACAACAGGAACGGTAAGAAACGGATATGAAGTGGGAAGCCTGAAAGCACTTCCGGAAAAAGTAACACTTCGCGGACCGAAGAGAATCATTAACAATATTGCAAAAGTAACAGCAGAAGCAAACGTATCCGGATTATCCGAAGATGAGACGGTAGAAGCAAAACTGGTACTGTATGATGCAAATAATAACGTGATCGACCAGACACTTCTTGCAAACAACCTTGGAAAAGAAGGCGTCAGTGTTGAGGTAGAACTGCTTCAGGTGAAAAGCGTGCCGCTTAAAGTGGATACATCAGAGGTGTCGGCGGCGGAAGGCTATAAACTTGGCAAGATCACGGTAGAACCACAGGAAGTGGAAGTGACCGGTGATAAGAGTACACTTGCAGGAATCTCGGAGATCGATATTCCACCGAGTGCCCTGAAATTAGAAGAACTGACACAGAGAACGGAGCAGACCATTGATATCTCATCTTATCTTCCGAGCGGTGTGTCCCTTGCGGAAGAGAATGCGAATAAGGTGGTAATATCCATCCAGATACAACAGCCGGGAACAAAGAGCTTTGAGATATCGACAGGATCGATCATCCTGGAGAATATAGCGGACGGACTGAGCATCAATTACGGATCTACCGTTGATCTGGAGATACAGGTGAAGGGACCGAATGATGTGCTGAATCTGTTCTCACCTGCGAAGAAAGTCAGCATTGATCTTAAGAATTATACAGAGCCTGGTACATATACCGTTCCGGTGTCTGTCGAATTGCCGGATGGCTGCACGCTTGTGAATGAAGTGAATGTGGAAATCACGCTTGAAAACTCAAAGCAGAGCAGTAAAACACAGGGGGAAAGCCAGAACAGCAGTCAGACAAAGACAGATGAAAACAATCAGAACGGCCAGAGCGAATAACAGACAGAAATGGGGAGAATACATTATGATCAGACAGAAAGTTACAATAACAAATCCGACGGGATTGCATCTCAGACCTGCAGGGATGTTCTGTAACATAGCAAGCAGATACAAATGCAAAGTAGAATTCATGTATAACGATGACACTGCAGCAAATGCGAAAAGTGTATTGAGTGTCCTTGGAGCATGCGTGAAATCGGGAGATGAAATCGAGCTTATCTGCGACGGGGAAGATGAAGAAGAGGCCATGAAAGCAATGATGGATGCGGTCGAGAGCGGGCTTGGAGAGTAAGAAAAAGTAATAAGGAAATATGACAGGCGGCTTGTGTGTGACATGAGCCGTTTGTTTTGTTTTGTTCTGTAATAATATATGATTCATAATAAGAAGTTGAATACTGGTATGAACATTAGAAATGTGAAACAACAAGAAGGGAAGAACAGGAACAGGTAATTATGAAAGAAAAAATAAAAAATATGCTGGATATTACATTCTGGAAATTTGTATTGGTGGGAATTGTGAATACTCTGGTGGGTACAGGGGTAATGTTTGCTGCTTACAATCTTTTGCATCTGAGCTACTGGGTATCTTCTGCATCGAATTATGTGGTGGGAAGTATTGTGAGCTATTTCCTGAATAAATACTTTACGTTTCAGAATAAAGAAAGATCCTGGAAGCAACTGGGGATGTTCGTGATAAATATTACAATATGTTATCTGCTGGCATATGGGATGGCAAAGCCGGTTGTGTCATGGATCCTTCATAATCAGAGTAAGAGTGTGCAGGAGAACCTGTCTATGCTGGTTGGAATGGGTGCATTTGTGGTATTCAATTATGTGGGGCAGAGGTTGGTTGTGTTTAAAAAGTAATTTGTATAAAGTGTGAAAAAAAGATGAAATTTTAATGATTTTGGTTGTAACACTTGTAAAAATTATATATAATGTTTTCCGTCTAAAAACGAAAAATTAAGTGAAAAGAGAAGAATAATGAAGAAAAAACATAAGATAATCTTAGTTGCAGGGTTGGTTTTAAGCACAATACTGGCGTTGTTAGCATCGCTTCTTGCATTCAGTGCAAAATGGATGTTTAAAACATGGACAAATCTGACAATGGATGAACTGGTATATCATCTTACAGCACCTTTAGAGGGTACAAATACTGATATGATCAAAGACTATTGTAATGAATGTGCAGTTCCGGTGCTATTGATTTTGGGATGTATTCTTTTTGTAATAGCGGCAAATAGAAAGCATGCAGGAATCTTGAAGAAAATTGCTATAGTATGTTCTGCAGGAGCTGTTGCAGTGACAGGGATTACAGTAGGTGTAACATGGAATGGATTAGATGTTTCGAATTATATGAAGGGGCAGAGTACATATTCTACATTTATCGATGATAATTATGTGGATCCATCGAGTGTTAATATTACTTTTCCAGAGCAGAAGCGTAATTTGATATATATTTTTCTGGAATCAATGGAAATGACGTATGCGGACAAAGAAAACGGTGGTGCATTTAAACAGAATGTAATTCCGGAACTGACACAGCTTGCTCAGGAAAATGAAGATTTTTCAGGGAAAAGCAATAAATTGAATGGCGGCTATTCCATGCCGGGGACGACTTGGACGATGGGGGCGATGTTCGGTCAGACATCGGGGCTGCCGTTGAATACCTCGATTGATGCGAATGGGATGGATACGCAGGATTCATTTTTCCCGGGAATAACAACGTTAGGAGATATTCTTCAAAACGAAGGATACTCACAGACACTTTTAATCGGTTCAGAAGCAACATTCGGTGGACGAAAATTATATTTTACAGATCATGGTCAATATGACATCATGGATTACGATTATGCACATGATAATGGTCTGATTCCGGAAGATTATAAAGTCTGGTGGGGATATGAAGATGAAAAATTGTTCGGATTTGCAAAAGAAAAATTATTAGAACTGTCTCAGCAGGATAATCCGTTTAATCTTACGATGCTGACAGTGGATACACATTTTGAAGATGGATATGTATGTGATATTTGTCCGGATACATTCGGAGATAATCAGTATGCGAATGTAATGGCTTGTTCAAGCAGACAAGTAAAAGAATTTGTTGACTGGGTACAGCAGCAGGATTTTGCTGCAGATACAACGATCGTCATATCAGGAGATCATCCAACGATGGACAGTGACTTTTGTAAGGATGTGGATAAGGATTACGAAAGACGGGTCTACACCACATATATTAATGCCGGAGCAGAGAAACAAACTAATGAGAAAAGAAATTATACGACCTTTGATAATTTTCCGACAACACTTGCTGCAATGGGAGTTGAGATAGAGGGTGATCGTCTGGGACTTGGAACGAATTTATATTCGACACAACAGACTTTAACAGAGCGGTTTGGAATCGAAAAAGAAGAAAAAGAATTGAAAAGAAAGTCTAAATTATTGAATCAGATGGCACAGATAGATAAGAAAAAATATGAAGAAGAGATAGCTGCGCAGACGGATCCGACAGCGAAGGCTAAGGCAGGAAAATACAATGCTGAAACAGAAGAAATTCCAATCACAGTAAAAAAAGTACAGTATGCGGATAAGGGAATACAGTCTATCATGGCGGCAGTTTGGAAATATGATGATCAGAGTGATCTTCAGTGGGTACCATTGGCGATGTATGATGGAGATGTATGGAAAGGTAATATCAACATAAGTGGATATGATTCACCGGAAGGGGCATACAATATTCATTTATATCTCGTGGATGGAAATGGAGATCTGTATAATATTGCATGTACATCGAAAAATATAAAAATAAATAATGAATAAAATGAAGATGCCTTTATCGGTGAAAAAAACGATAAAGGCATTTTGTCTTCTCTAAAATTTGAATTTTGTGAGTAAATCGTGTATACTAGATGAGATTGTAATGGAAAGAAGGTTCATAATGAAGAAAATAATAAAAACAGGAATAGCAGTTGGAACTGTGATGATTTTTGTACAGATTGGAAATCTGATATATGCAGAAGAGAATCCAATACAAAACACAGAATATGTCGTTGAAAGTGAGAATGTATCAGAGAATACAGAAAATGTAACTGAGAGTTATACAGAAGATGTTGCAGGAACAGATGAATATGCAATAAAAAAAACGGGCTGGAATTTGGAAGGGAACGTATGGTATTATTATAATACAGATGGGACACAGAAAACAGGCTGGTTAAGATATAATAATAACTGGTATTATCTAGATACAGCAAATGCAGGGGCTATGCTTACTGATTGTAAGAAATACATAGATGGTGCAACATACAGCTTTGATACAACCGGAATTGTGCAGACAGGCTGGATCAAAAAGGCAGAAGGCTGGTACTGGACAAATTCAAGTGGGATTATGCAGACAGGCTGGCAGTTAATAGGGGGAGTTTGGTATTATCTGGACGAAAATAATACAACGTATCCGGGGTTGATGGCAGCGAATCAAAAATGTACAATAAACGGAGCCCGATATAGTTTCAATGCGAGTGGAGCAATGCAGACAGGCTGGATCCAAAGCGCAGAAGGTTGGTATTATGCCAATGAAAATGGAGTAATAGTAAGCGGATGGAAACAAATTGGCAGGACATGGTATTATTTGGATGGAAATAATACGACATATCCGGGGCTGATGGAAGCGAATCAAAAATGTATAATAAACGGAACCAGATATAGCTTCAATGCAAGTGGAGCAATGCAGACTGGTTGGATTAAAAGTGCAGAAGGCTGGTATTATGCCAATACAAATGGAGCAATAACAGAAGGCTGGCAGAAAATTAACGGAAAATGGTATTATTTGAATCCGGAAAAAGCTGGTATTATGAGCACTGGCTGGATTCGATTAGGAAATAACTGGTACTGGCTGGATAATAGCGGAGCAATGAAAACTGGTTGGAATAATGGTTACTATTTGGGTAGTGACGGAGCAATGCGGACAGGCTGGCAGTTAATTGATAATAAATGGTATTATTTTTATAAAGCGAATGATCCGAACACATCAGGATATAAAGAAGGACTAATGGCTACAAATACTGAGATCGATGGCTGGACGATTGGAAACAGTGGCGTTGCTGTTGAAAGTATCGAAAAGAAAATTGAAGAAATAAAAAAATATGTAACAACCCCTTACCTTTATGGAGGAGCTACAACGAAAGGCTGGGATTGCAGTGGATTTACACAATGGGCATTAAAATATCTGGGAATAACGATTCCAAGATCTTCATATGATCAGGCAACAGGAGGAATTGCAATCAGTAAAAAGGATAAGAGCTTATGGAAATCAGGGGATATTTTACTGTATGCTGACAAATCTGGAAGTATCAGCCATGTTGCGCTGTATCTGGGAGATGGAATGTTGATGCACGCACTTAATTCCAAGTACGGAACACTGATTCAGGGAGTAGACTATTATGAAACCTGGGATAAAGGGAATTCCTTAGTTGGAGTAAGAAGATATTTATAAGGACAAGGAGGAGTATTATGAAAAAGAGAAGGAAGGTTCTGGTTGCGTTGGCAATGGCTGTAACTATGCTGACACCGACAGGCATATCGGCAGCAGAATACGGTCAGGTGTCCGGACTGCCAAATGCACAGGAAGAGGTACAGGATGCAGACGGGATCACTAATGATTCGAATGAATTATCGATTGTTGATGAAAAAGATCAGGATAAAGAGAATCCGGATGAACCAAAAGACAATGAAGAAAAAGAACCAATTCATATCGGATGGTATCAGGCCGAAAGTGGAGAGTGGTATCTGTATGACGAAGCAGGAAACCTGAAAACAGGGTGGTGTCTGCAGGGAAATACATGGTATTATCTGGACGGTGAGAATCCGGAACATCCGGGAATGATGACAGCAGACCAGATTAAAGAAATCAATGGAAAGTATTACGGATTTGATGCAAGTGGAGCAATGCAGACCGGCTGGATTCTGAAAGAGGAAGGCTGGTATTATGCGCAGACAGACGGAACATTTGTAAACGGCTGGAATAATATTGGCGGAGCATGGTATTATCTGGATGGAAATAATGCAGAACACCCGGATCTGATGGTTGCAGGGCAGCAGAAAGTCATTGATGAAAATACGTATTTCTTTGCTGAAACTGGAACTATGAAAAGCGGTTGGCAACAGTATCCGGAAGGTTGGTATTATGCGACACCGGATGGTGCAAAAATCTATGGATGGAGAAATATCAACAGTGAGTGGTATTATCTGGACGAAAATAATATAGAATACCCGGGACTGATGGTTAATGATCCTGAGAAAATAATTGATGGAACCACTTATTATTTTAATGCAGATGGTGCAATGGTAAGAGGATGGAAACAATATCCGGAAGGTTGGTACTATCAGGATCCGTCAGGGATCAGAGCAACAGGATGGAGAAGAGTAGCTGGAGCGTGGTACTATCTGGATGGAAATAATACAGAATATCCGGGGTTGCTTGTGACAAATTGCTCAAAAGTGATAAATGGTGTTACATATCATTTTGACAAAGCAGGAGCTATGCGTGAAGGATGGTATGCAGAAAATGGAGCGTGGTATTATTATAACGAATCAGGTCTGCCGGCATCCGGTTGGAAAAATGTGAATGGAACATGGTATTATTTAGATCCGCAGAATAATAATAAGATGGTATCCGGCGGCTGGAAAGCAGTCAATGGAAGCGGAGCAATGGCTAAGAACTGGCTGGCAGCAGGATCTGACTGGTA
>ERZ894232.329-NODE-329-length-66742-cov-15.661028_pt1 | contig 66742 bp, 68 predicted proteins | sample MGYA00380296_ERZ894232 | MGnify/ENA primary metagenome ERZ894232 (study PRJEB32331, sample SAMN06328433) | human gut metagenome | biome: human gut microbiome; feature: stool | host: Homo sapiens | collected 2014-08-14 ...
GTAGAGCACTTGACTTTTAATCAAGTTGTCCGGGGTTCGAATCCCCGATGCTTCACTGTTTAAAACAGTCTAAGTCCTTAAGATAAGGATTTAGGCTGTTTTTTGTTTTATAGAAAAATTTGCTTTATGAAATAAAAATACTCGATATCTCATTTTTATCTCACTCTTGTATATCCATAGGATGTTTAGTAAAATTAGTTTAAATGAAAGAGGAGGTAAGCAGTATGAGAAACAAAAGAGTAAAATTATTTGCAGCAGCATTGCTTTTTATGGGAAGTGTAGTTGTAGGCAATAAAGAAGTACAAGCAGCTCAGTGGGAGTATAATAGCTCGGGCTGGTGGTATCAGGAGGATGATGGAAGTTATCCGGTTAATGCATGGAAATCAATTAGTGGAAAGTGGTATTATTTTGATGGAAATGGATATATGCTGACAGGATGGCAGAAAATTAATGGAGTGTGGTATTATCTTTATAGTGACGGAGCAATGGCATCAAATAGATGGGTAGGTGATTACTATTTAACCGAAAATGGAGCAATGGCAACGAATACTTGGATTGATGGGTATTATGTAGGCTCTGATGGTCAGTGGAAAAGAAATCAATGGATAAATACAGAGTATGGCTGGTGGTATCGTCATGGAGACGGAAGCTATACAACAAATAATTGGGAGTTTATAGACGGATACTGGTACTATTTTGATGAAAACGGTTATATGAAAACAGGTTGGCAGGAGATATGGGGAAAATGGTATTATCTTTATAGTGATGGAGCAATGGCATCAAATAGATGGATAGGTGATTACTATTTAACCGAAAACGGAGCAATGGCAACGAATACTTGGATTGATGGGTATTATGTAGGACCTGATGGAAAATGGGTGAAAGATATTTCCATAGTTTATGAAATGGAAGTTGCCAACATTGTAAATAAAGAGCGTGCTGCAAATGGATTAGAACCTTTAGAATATGATTATGAACTTGCTGAGGCAGCCGGTGTGCGTGCAAAGGAGCTAGAGCAGAATTTGTCACATACTCGTCCGGATGGAACATCATGTTTTACTGTTTTACAGGAGTTTGGTATTGAATATTGGATGTGCGGAGAAAATATTGCAGCGGGACAAAGGTCAGCTGAGCAGGTTATGAACGGGTGGATGAACAGTCCGGGGCATCGTCAGAACATTATGAGTCCATATACACATATAGGTGTAGGGTATTATGTAGATAAGAACGGAAGAACAAATTGGGTACAGCTTTTTATCGGAAAGTAGTTGAGACAGACAATAAAAAAGAACCAGAACCAATGAGGGGGGAAGGTTGGTTCTGGTTTCTTTTTTAATATTTTTAAATATTAAAAAGAAGGAGAGCCGGTTTTCTATTCCGGCAATATGAAAAAGAAAAAGATTTTTGAAAAAGTCTTATCGGCTTTTACAAGTTATACTATAAAGGGTAAATGTGATGAATTTGTGATGAAATGATAAAAGAAATGTGAAGAAAAGAAAAAAACGGAGAATATCATTTTTATGTGCAGTGGTGGGAGTTTTGCAGAGTACTTTTATAGTATGGGCTGATTTTGACATAAAAAAGCAAGAGCAGAAATCTGAGGGGGATAGATTTCTGCTCTTGTTCATTTCATAAAAAAGAAGGAGTTACTGGCAATAGGCTTGCCAGTAATATGAAAAGAAAAAGATTTTGAAAAAAGTCTTATTGGCTTTTACAAGTTATACTATACTATGTAAATAAGGATAATTTATGACGAAATACTAAAAGAAAAATGAAAAAGAGAAAATTTCATTTATTCTTTTTTTATAAATGCTTTTGAATTTCTTATCTTTCTGATTGATAGAAAGAATCGGCAGGATATCCGCCGGCGGATTTCTGCATTCCCCTTTGTATTGCATCCTTGGAGGTTTTCCAGTCAGCATTTTTGTTTTTGTAATCGAATTTGTCACAGAACCATGCTAAATCATCGGTAACTCGCTGTAAGTTTTCTGTCATTAAAGAGAATAATTGTGGGTAAAATTCAGCTTTTTCTTTGTCAGACAATAATTCTTCTGCTGTTTCTACTAAATCACCGAAGTGAGGAAGGCAGAAGCCCTTGCTGCTTTTGAAAAGCTCCTGAAATTCTTTATTTTTACGATAGAGTTCAAAAAAGGTATCTAAATATCTGGCATAAGTATTCTTGGAATAATCACAGATATAACAGGAGTTATTCTGTTCCTTTACCCAAGCACCCAAAGAGGTTTGAGGGTTATCGGGATTTAATTTTGCCTTTTTAAAATGTCCCAGCATAGATGCTTTTTTTGGAGAGAACATTTTTATTTGTTGCTGCAGTTCTTCATTTTTCTTTTTAAAATGTGTGGTGAGAATAAGTCCGGTACCAAGACGGTTTCCATAGTGAAACATCTTTTTATAGTGGTCTCGGCAAAATCCCATTTTATCGGTTTCTGCCCGTATGTCATCTTCCATGTAGGAAGCACCTTGTCCTAGGACAAAGTCCAAAGCATGTTGTTCCAGATTTCTTTCAATAAAACAGAATGGACATTCATCATTTGCATGAAATGCGTCCATTAATGGAATGGTGTATATTTTCTCTTTCATAATGCATCCTCTATTCTTTGTTTTTATATATTAAAGGGTATCATAGTTGGGGGTAGTTGAAAAGAGACTTTTGCAGATAAAAATTAGTGTTTGCAGGTTCTTTCAGAGTTTGGTAAGATAGTAAAGTAATGACAGAATTTGAGGAAAAAAGACATGAGAAAAAAGATTGATTTATTAGAAGGACCAATTGCGGGAACCCTTGCCCGTCTGGCTTTTCCAATTATGGGAACTTCCTTTATTCAGATGGGATATAATCTGGTGGATATGATATGGATTGGAAGATTGGGCAGTAATGCGGTAGCAGCAGTTGGGGCTGCCGGCATGTTTATGTGGCTGGCAAACGGATTTACAATGATACCACGAGTAGGTGGGCAGGTAAGCGTAGGGCAGCGTTTGGGTGCGGGAAATCCGGAAGAAGGAGCTGAGTTTGCCAGAGGAGCTCTCCGTATGGGAGCATTTTTAGGCATTTTATATGGCATTGTCAGTTTGCTGTTGAATAAGCAGTTGATTGGATTTTTTAATCTGAACAGTCCGGATGTTATATGGGATGCCAGAGTTTATTTGATGATTACCTGTGGTTTGATTGTATTTTCCTTTTTAGATCAGGTTATCGGAGGAATTTTGGCTGCAATGGGAAATACCGTGACTACCTTTCGGGTTACTACGGTAGGATTGGTTATTAACCTGATTTTAGATCCGCTTTTGATTTTCGGTATCGGACCGTTAAAAGGAATGGGTGTAGCAGGAGCAGCTTTTGCAACTGTATTTGCCCAGATAATTGTATTTGTTCTTTATTTAAAAGCAGTGTGGAGAGAACCAATTATTTTTGGAAGAATTCATTTGTTTGCAAGAACACCAAAGGAACATATCAGAGAAATTGTAAAAATAGGTCTTCCTTCTGCTATGCAGGATGCGCTGATGTCTATGATTTCTATGGTAATCGCTCGCTTTATTGCAGGCTGGGGAGATGCGGCAGTTGCAGTTCAAAAGGTAGGAAGCCAGATAGAGTCTATTTCGTGGATGATGGCAGGCGGTTTTTCCACAGCAGTGAATGCTTTTATTGCGCAGAACTATGGTGCAGGGAAAAAGAAGCGTATTAAGAAGGGATATCGAAAAGCCATTGAAATTATGGCGGTGTGGGGTGTAATTACTACATTGCTTCTGTGGGTATTTCCAGAATTTTTCTTTAAAATATTTATTAAAGAACCGGATGTTATTCCAATGGGAGTGGATTATTTAAGAATTATAGGAATTTCGGAAATTTTTATGTGTCTGGAAGGCGCTGCCACAGGGGCGTTTCAGGGAATTGGAAAGACTGTGCCGCCGTCTGTTACGGGAATTTTGTTTAATGCCCTTAGAATTCCGGCAGCTATGATTTTATCTGCTACGGGATTGGGATTAAACGGCGTCTGGTGGGCATTGAGCTTATCCTGTGTATTTAAAGGAACAATTTTACCGCTATGGTTTAAAGTTGTATTAAAAAAATATGAGAAACAGGGAATGGAGGAGGAAGTAAGATGACGCAGCAACAGATTGTATTGATTGTTCTGGCAGCAGTCATTATTTTGGCGGGAATTTTTCTTGCTGTGAAAGGTAAACTGTCTATGATAAGAGAACGCTTTGCCAGTGGGGTTTCACCTGAAAATGAGAGAAAGTTTATGATGACCATAGGCGGAGCAGTTTCTGTCATGGGTTTGGATTTATTGATTTTGCAGCTTTTGTCTTTACGCATGAAATTGAGTTCTGAGCAGACGCTTTTAGTGCTTGGAGCGGGATTGGTAGTGTTTGTGGCAATTATCCTTATTGGACAAAAGTATTACAGAAGATAGGGAGATAGAAGCTATGTTAAACTGTTTTTGTGTCGGCATGGGAGGATTTCTGGGAGCAGCAGCCAGATATTTACTGAGCCTCATTCCTGTACAGGATAAATCAGGATTTCCGTGGAACACTTTTTTTATCAACGCAGCGGGAGCTTTTCTCATCGGCTGTATTTCTGCATTCGCAGCAAAAAAGGGAATAGGAAGCAGCTCTTTGATTTTATTTTTAAAGACGGGAGTATGCGGAGGATTTACCACTTTTTCTACTTTTGCGCTGGAAAGCTATGTGTTAATGGAAAATGGGAAAGGCGTTCTTTCGGTAATTTATATAATTGCCAGTGTGTTGGTATGCTTGGGTGCAGTGATGCTGGCACAAAAAATAATTTAAAATTCTATATAAAAGGAGAGGATAGAGATGAGCAGAGAATATCATATTGAAACAAAATGTATTCAGTCCGGTTGGAAACCAAAGAAGGGTGAACCGAGAATGATGCCGATTTATCAGAGCACAACTTTTAAGTATGACACAACAGAAGAAATGGGCAGGTTGTTTGATTTAAAGGACAATGGATATTTTTATACAAGATGTCAAAATCCTACCAATGATTTAGTTGCAGCGAAAATTGCAGATTTGGAAGGCGGAGTTGCAGCAGTGCTCACTTCCTCAGGTCAGTCAGCAATTTTCTATTCTATTTTTAATATCTGTGAAGCAGGAGATCATGTGATTTGTGCTTCTGCAATTTATGGAGGTACTTTAAACGTCTTAGGCGTAACAGCGAAAAAAATGGGAATTGAATGTACTTTTGTAAATGTGGATGCGCCGGCGGAGGAATTGGAAAAAGCGTTTAAGCCAAATACAAAGGCAGTGATTGCAGAGACTATTGCAAATCCTTCTTTAGTTGTATTAGACATTGAAAAAATGGCAAATCTGGCGCACAGTCATGGTGTTCCTCTTGTCGTGGATAATACTTTTGCTACACCGGTAAACTGCCAGCCGTTTAAATGGGGCGCTGATATTGTGGTACATTCCACAACAAAATATATGGACGGACATGCAGCGCAGGTAGGAGGAGCGATTGTAGACAGCGGAAATTTTGACTGGGAAGCCCATGCTGACAAGTTTCCGGGGCTGACAACACCTGATGAGTCTTATCATGGAGTTGTTTATACAAAACAGTTTGGAAAAGCTGCTTATATCACAAAAATCAATGCACAGCTTATGCGTGATTTAGGCTCTGTTCCTTCTCCTATGAACTCCTTTATCTTAAATTTAGGACTGGAGTCTTTAGTTTTAAGAGTGGAAAGACATTGCTACAACGCACAGAAGGTAGCGGAGTATTTGGATGCACATCCATTAGTTGGAAAGGTAAATTATCCGGGACTTCCGCAGGATAAATATCATGATTTGGCACAGAAATATATGCCAAAGGGAACTTGCGGAGTTATTTCTTTTGAATTGAAGAAGGGCAGAGAAGCGGCTGTGAAATTTATGGACAGCCTGAAGCTGGCTTCTATTGTTACCCATGTGGCAGATGCTAAGACAAGTGTATTGCACCCTGCAAGTCATACCCACAGACAGTTAAATGATGAACAGTTGGTTGCAGCAGGAGTTTCACCGGGAATGATCCGTTTTTCAGTGGGAATTGAGCATATTGACGATATCATTGCAGACCTTTCACAGGCATTGGAGGCAAGCGAACTGTAAATATGAAGTCTTATCAGATTACAGAATGGAGTCATGAGCTGTTTCAGTTGCAGGTAAATTCGGAAGGCCTGTATATTGATGCGACCATGGGAAACGGACATGATACGTTATTTCTATGTGAATTGGCAGGGGAAAGTGGAAAAGTTCTGGCTTTTGATGTGCAGGAAAAGGCAATTATGTGTACAACGAAGCTTTTAAAAGAGCACAATGTGGAAAACAGGGCGAAGCTTTATCAGGACAGCCATGAAAACATGGATAAATATGCAGAAGCAGGAAGCGTAGACGGCATTTATTTTAATTTCGGCTATTTGCCGGGAGGCGACCACAATCTGGCAACAAAGGCAGATACTAGCGTAAAAGCTATTGAAAAAGGTCTTGAACTGCTGAAAAAAGGCGGTGTGATGGCACTTTGCATTTACAGCGGAGGAGATACGGGATTTGAAGAAAAAAATCGAATTTTAGAGTATTTAAAGAAGCTGAACAGCCGAAAGTATGTTGTGATTGTCAACAGCTATTATAACAGGGAAAATAATCCTCCAATTCCTGCGTTTATTGTGAAAAAGGGATAGAATAGCCAAAGACGACATATAATACAAGTAAGAAAATGCAGGTTTTGTATTTTTATGAAAAAAGAAAAAGACGCAGGTATGTTACTTGCAGTGTTGTTTTTGGTATTGCCGTATCTTTTGACTATGATTATTTCGGGCAGAAAGGCGTGTCCGTTAAGTCGGCAGACGGATTTGGAAGAATATATTCCGATTTTAACAGCGGCTCATATTGACTGGGGATATGAGAAAGAAGCAATTCAAGCGCAGACAGTGATTGAGAGAACGAATTTATCTTTAAAAATGAAATCAGAAGAAGCCATGAAGGATATTCGGGAAGCGGCTGATTATTTAAAGAAAAAAAGTATGAGCGGGGAAGAACTGAAACAATTTCGGAGGTTTCAGGAGGCAGCTGTTCATACCGAGGGAGAAGTTCTTGTATTTCAAAAGGAGAAAAGAGAGCTTCCTTATCATCCTCTCAGTCAGGGAAAAACCAGAAGCGGAGAAGAAATTCTGGGTGAAAAGTTTGCTTACATACCCTCAGTGGAAACACCAAAAGATATAGACAGTCCTCTGTATGTAGAGGGCTGTTATTTTTCTTTAAAGGAGTTGGAGAAGAAGATTAAAAAAAGCTATCCTGCTTTTTCCATAACAGCAGAAACAGAAATCGAGATAACAAAAACAGACAGCGCAGGGTATGTTATGGAAATTCAGATTGGAAATCAGGCGTTTCAGGGAGAACGGATAAAAGAGCTGCTTGATTTGCCTTCTTCTTGCTTTAGCGTGCAAAGCAGTCAGGGGGAAGTGCGTTTTTTATGTAAAGGTATCGGACATGGAATGGGAATGAGCCAGTATACGGCTCACAATCTGGCACTGGAAGGAAAAAATTATGAGCAGATATTGGGATATTTTTTTCCTGATATGGAAATAGAGAAAGAAAAATGAAAAGATGTATAACTTCTGCTTTTCTGGTAATCCTATATTTGAAAACAAGAAAGGGGCGGATGAGCCCACTAAGGCAGAGGTGAAAAATATGAGTAAAAAAGGAAAAATTCGTGTAGCACTGGGAAGCTTACTGGCACTTACTCTGGTAGTTACCTGTGTGGCTGTTTACCAGTCCGGGAGTAAGAGCAGAGCAAATGAGAAAGAATTTGTTAAGGAGAACGAGGAAGATATTGTTGACCAGGCAATAAAAACAGAGGAACGAGAAGAGACAGAGGAAGAAACACAGGATGTAAATACCACAGATGTAGAGGGTACAAGAGAAGTGGAAGACAGTACACAAGAGAGCACAGAGGAGACTGCTCCTGAAACAGTGACACCGGAAACAACACAGGAGCAGACACCTGCACCGGAGGCAGAAAATACATCCGCACAGGCAGCAGCAGTGCCGGAAATTAACTTTACAGAGAGTTCCTTAATGGAATGGCCGGTAAACGGACAGGTTGTTTTGGATTATAATATGGATAATACAATTTATTTTCCGACTTTAAATGTGTATAAGCTCAATCCTGCAATCGCTATTTCTTCAGAAGTAGGTTCTCCTGTGGCAGCAGTTGCCAACGGGAAAATTGTATCTGTGGTAAATAATGAAGAAACAGGGCAGACCGTTACGGTAGATATGGGAAATGGCTATCAGGCAGTTTACGGACAGTTAAAGGACGTACCGTTTCAGGCAGAGGAATATGTTTCCGCCGGAAGTGTGTTAGGTTATATCAGTGAACCTACAAAATATTACACAAAGGAAGGGGCAAATCTGTACTTTGCTTTATCAAAGGACGGAGTTCCGTTAGACCCGATGCAGTATCTTCCTTAAAAGAATGTCATTCACAAATTCTGGCTGGGAGAGTATAATAAACTATGCGGAAAGAAAATCCGCAGCCGATTTTATCTTACAGTCAGTATTTTATTTGGGTGAAACACTTTTTAATCGGCGGCTTGATATATAGAACGTCATGTCTTTTGGCAAGACGTTCCTTACATAGATTTGCAGGAGAAAAAGATGAATTATACGTATATGGTAAAGTGCAGTGACGGCAGCTTATATACCGGATGGACAAACAATCTGGAAAAGAGGATTGCCAGTCACAATGCAGGAAAGGGCGCAAAGTATACAAAGAGCAGATGTCCGGTAGAGCTGGTTTATTTTGAAGAGTTTGAGACAAAGACGGAAGCTATGCGCAGGGAGTATGAGATTAAACAGTTGAAAAGAGAAGGGAAAATAGAGCTGGTTAAGAAATTTTTGTGATATCATAACTTTAATATTGAAACATAACATAAAAAGAGTTATATTATAAAAATAAAGTTATGATGGAGAGTATTATGGAATATTTGAAAAAAGTATTGGGAATAAATGTGGAATATGAAAATAATATACAAATATACTTACCGAATTATCTTATATCCAGATATGAAGTAAAGAAGGCACTGCTTGATGGACAACCAGTGTTTTTTCTTTATTTAAAAACTGATTTGGAGCAAATTACAGCGGTGAAAAAACATATTTGGCAAATGAAAAAGATAGAGTCTATTCCGGTAGTATTGGTAATGAAGCAAATGACTTTTTACCAAAGAGAGAACCTTATCAAAGAAAAAATTCCGTTTATAGTAGAAAATAAACAAATATATCTTCCATTTATGGGGGTGTATTTGCAGGAACGTTGCGATGCGGAAATAATTGAGAGACGAGAGCTCCTTCCATCTGCACAGATGTTGTTATTATATTTTATTTATCAGAATACAAGTGAAATAATAGCCAGTCAGGCGGCAAAGGATTTAAAATTGACAGCTACTTCCATATCAAGAGCATCTAAACAATTAGAACAGATGGAGCTGATGAAAACGAGAAAACAAGGGATACAGAAAATTATTTTTTCTGAATTAGAACCAAGAGAACTATATGAAACGGCGCAGGAAGTTATGGTAAATCCTGTTAAAAAATGTGTTTATATACCAAAAGATATGAAACCTTGTAATTTATTGAAAAGCGGAGAGTCAGCATTGGCAGAGTATTCGATGCTGAATTCACCACTTGTGGGTGTGTACGCCACAGATAGTATTACGAAATGGAATGAAGTAATGACAAATCGTCTTCAGAATTCAAATTTACAAGTAGCGCTTGAATTATGGAGATATAATCCAGTGCGGTTGGCAAAAGGCAATATAGTTGATCCTCTTTCTTTGGCATTATCATTAAAGAATGAAGAAGATGAGAGAATAGAAGAATGTGTTGAAGAAATGTTAGATACACTATGGAGGAAATTAAATGGTAGCAGGAATTGAACGTTTTAAGGAATGGTTTAAGGAAAATGAAGGACAATACACTATTATAGGAGGAACTGCTTGTGATATTTTGATGTCTGATGCAGGGTTGGATTTTAGAGCTACAAAAGATATTGATATTGTCATTATTGTAGAAGCAGTTGATGCAGAATTTGGAAGAAGATTTTGGGAATTTATAAAAATGGCAGGATATCAACATTGTAATAAAAATACAGGAGTTCCGCAATTTTATAGATTTACCCATCCAATTTCTAGTGACTATCCGATTATGATTGAACTGTTTACAAGAAGATTGGAGAAAATTATATTACCGGAAGATGCAGTGTTGACTCCTTTACCTATTGATGATGATATATCAAGTTTATCTGCAATTCTTCTAAATGATGAATATTATGAATTTATGAAACAAGGAAAAGTCACTGTTGCAGGTATTACGGTTCTGGATGCCGCATATTTAATTCCTTTTAAAGCAAAAGCATGGCTTGATTTAATAGATAGAAAAGATGCAGGAGAACACGTTGACAGCAAGAATATAAGAAAGCACAAAAATGATGTATTCAGGTTAACAGAATTGTTAGATACATCAAAGAAGATTTTGACACCACCGGGAGTTTTAAAAGATATAAAGGTATTTATTGAGAAGATGAGACTTGAAGAGGTTAATGTTAAACAGCTGGGAATTATTGGGAAAGACAAAAAGAAAATTCTTGATGAACTGGAGGAAATATACATAAATAATTAAGGATATTTATATATGTAAAAGGAAACCGCCACATGACAGGACTGATTGTCCGATATTCATGTGGCGGAAGTTTTTTCATTGTATTAGTCTGTGATTTGTTTTTTTAGATAATGTCCTACAATGTTTGCGAAGTTGGAAATATCGTGAATGTAGGCAAAATCCTTTCCAAAGATTTTCTTTTCTGCCTGAAGGTCTTCCTCCTCTCCGGCAAACACACCTAAAACAGAGATTTTACGATTTCGCAGCCTGCGGACCTCGGTGGCAGTATCTTTTACTGCAAAGTCCAGACAGTAGGGCTGTTTTTCTGTTTTTTGGCGAGAGCTTTGTGCAATAATATCATTTGGATTTCCATCGCTTAATACAATCAGGATTTTGTTTTCCTGCGGCTGCTTATCAAGGCTGTCGGCAGCAGCTCGGATGGCGAGGCCATCTCGATTGTTGGCTGAACCGTAAAATTCAAAGATATTTTCATCAGCATCCGAGCTGTCAAGATAATCCCGATATTCATTTAAGATAGTATAAGAGCCAAAAGTGCAAAATCCCGTTACCCGATGGGGAATTTCTGCAAGACTGAGAGCACGGCTTATAATAAATCCCTGAAGCGCTACAAGACTTTGGCGTCTTTGCTGTGAACCGCTGGCATCAATGAGAACTTCTACGGCAAAATCGGTATTATCCTGTAAAAGTTCTCGTTTAAAAAGCATAGAATTATCGGTTCGCCCTAAATTCCAGAGCTTTTCCGGACAGATTGTTCCGTATTCACTGGTACATAATTCCCGTTCTGTTCTGGTGAGTAAAGCTCTTTTTAACAAATTAGAAAGAGATAAAATGTTTTGGCGTGTGAGAAGAAAATTCTTTTTATAAACGTGAAGGTTTTCTTCTTTTATTCTCTTTACATAATCTGTTTTGGCATTACTTGTTGTCTGATTGTGAAGAACACCCTTTGTAATATGAAGCTTGCAGTCTTCATGTATGCCTGTACACATTTGTTTTTGCAAACGTGATTTTTCATTGGGTGGAAGAATACTTTTTCCATAATTCAGTTCAATATACTTTTCCAGGTGCTCTGAGGACTGCTTATCAAGAGCCAGAAGCCTGACATTTGATTTATCCTGTTTTCCATTATCCTGAGCATCTACATGACCACTGAAAATATTGACAGTATCTTCTTCAGAAATCAAGTTATCCTGTTCCGTTGTCTCTTCAGAGTCTTCAGTGCCGGAGTGCAGACCATTGGTGTCTCTGCTAATCCCTTTGAAATATTTTGCAAATCCTTTTTCGTAAGCAGTGTGATAGACTTCATCAATACATTTGCACACATCTTTTACAGAGCTTGCATGAGAAAGTGCAGCGATTTTTAAAAGCAGAGGATGCAGCTTGGGATTTCTTATTTTTTGGTAAAGCTGAAATTCTAAATAGCAATATTCCAGATAATCCCAGTCCGTATGAGAAAAACGGAAGACATCATTTTTTAAAGTCTCACGAAAAGCTTTCCTTCGTATGTTTTCAATCCCTTTTCGCTCTGCACAGACCTTCTGGCAGACTGCGCTGTCTATACAGAGCTTGGAAATCAGGGAAAGAACAGAAGGTTCTGCTCCGTATTGTTTTTTCTTTTGTATATAGGATTCAAAGATTTCTGTATCAAAATATTTTTGGAAAGCGCCCTGTAAAATCATATTGTAAAAAGCAATTTCAGGGGATTTCTGAAGGTCTGCCGGATTGATTTTTACGTCACAGTTATAATCTTCACTGACTGTCCAAAGGAGATTTTGCAGTCTGTTTTCCATCATGTTTTCTTTCATTAAAACACATCACCGCTTTTCCATGTATCAGGGATACGAGTCATAACAATATCACTGATAAGTTCCCGTTCAAAGCCATCAAAGCTTTTATTGATAATACCCATTTCTACGGCTTCCATGGGCGTTAAACCGCCGTGTATAAGGCGAAGTGCGCCGATAAGTCCACGCATATCCACGGCTTTTGTAGAAATTTCTCCGTTTTTTGCTTTGAGCTGTAAGTCCAGAAACAGTCCGCAGAATTGTTCCAAAGCATCTGCATTGATATGAGGAAAAATGTTTCTTAGGATTTGTTCCAGACGTTCCATAGAAAGCGGAGGCATATTGATTACCATAAAACGAGAAACAAGGGCTTCGTTTAATTCTTTTGTTCCTGCATAGCCGTAATTCATAGTACCGATAAAACGTGTGGCAGGATGAAGAGCAATCTTCTCATAACCCGGCACGTCCATAATCCTTCGGTAGTCTAAAACAGCGTGAAGGACAGCTACCGCATCATTTTTTGCCATATTGATTTCATCTAAAATACCAAAACCGCCGGAAACAGCACATTGATAAATAGGTCCCTGTCTTAAAGTAACCTCATTATTTTTAAAAGTATCTGTCCCGATGAGGCTGCTGCTGTCTGTATTTACATGAAAAGAAATGTTATATGTGGGGCGGCCGAAAATCCATGCCAGATTTTCAGCCAATATATTTTTTCCTGTTGCTTTATCTCCGCACAGGAGCAGATTTTCCCCTTCTAACAGGGCAGTAACTGCCTGTGTGAGAATTTTTGTTCCATAAAAAGGCATGGATGGTTCGGTAAGTCTTGCCTTTAGTGAGTCGGGCAGTGGATATTGGCTTTTGAAAGTGTCAATACGTGACTGCAAAGCTTCGTTAAAATCCATAAAACGCCCCTTTCTGCAAATATTAGATTACCTGCTGAATTTCGTAGTTATCGTTTACAATGACAATGTCTGCATATTTGCCCGGAGTAAGAGAACCTACTTTGTCATATACGCCGATACTCTTAGCCGGATTTCTGGTAGCTGCAAAAATAGCAGCAGCTTCCGAAATACCAAATTCCATAGCTTTTTTCATACAGTCGAAAAGGTTAGTAGCAGAACCTGCAATTGTACCGTCAGAAAGAGCTGCAAAGCAGTCTGTCATAGTAACTTCCTGTCCTCCCAGTTCGTATTTGCCGTTTGGCATACCGGTTGCCATCATGGAGTCACTGATAAGAACAACACGCTCATCACCGAACATCTTAAATGTGGTGCGAACGGTAGCAGGGTGAATGTGGAAACCATCGCAAATCAGTTCTACCATGCAGTCCGGAGTATCACAGGCTGCGCCTACAACGCCCGGGTCTCTGTGAGCAAACGGAGGCATAGCGTTATATAAATGAGTTACGTGTTTTGCACCCATATCCATAGCTTTTTTGGCACAGTCATAATTTGCAGTAGTATGACCGATGGAAATAACAACCTCGTCTTTCACTTCCTGAATAAAATCAAAAGCTTTGTCTACATTTGGAGCTAAGGTAACCAGTCTAATCTGATTGCCGGAAGCTTCGTTGCATTTTCTGAAAAAGGATGCGTCAGGAACAGAGATATATTCTCCTGCCTGTGCGCCTTTCTTTTTAATGTCAATCAGTGGACCTTCCATGTTGACGCCGATAATGTGAGAGAGCTCTTTTGACGGCTCCACTTTAGTAGCAGTAGCGAAAATATCCATAAGCTGGTCTTTGGCAAGTGTCATGGAAGTAGGGCAGTAGGAAGTGATACCGTGTTCTTTTTCATATTGTAAGATAACCTTTAACCCCTCCGGATCTGCATCACAGAAGTCATGGCCTTTGGCACCGTGGCTGTGAACATCTACAAGTCCCGGAATGACTTTTAAGCCGGAAGCATCAATGACAGTTTTGTCTGTTACTTCTGCTTCGGAGGCTACAATTCTGTCGTTTTCTACATATAAATCCTGTTGAAGGAAGGTTCCGTCTTCCTGAAATACAAAACCATTTTTAATAATCATAGTGAATTCTCCCTTTTTGTTTATTATAGTTTCATTATAAGGAGATGAGAGAGGGAAATCAACTGTTTAAAGAAGGAATATTGAAATGTGATTTTCTATTATAAAGTAAAAAAGGGCAGCCGTTGGATTTCAACGACTGCCTCTTGCTATGCGGAGGATTTACATTATAGATTAACCAAAGTATCTCTTTAAGAGACCTTCGAAAGCTTTACCGTGACGAGCTTCGTCTCTAGCCATTTCGTGAACTGTGTCATGGATAGCGTCAAGGTTAGCAGCTTTTGCACGTTTTGCTAAGTCAAATTTACCGGCAGTAGCGCCGTTTTCAGCTTCAACACGCATTTCAAGGTTTTTCTTTGTGCTGTCAGTAACAACTTCACCTAATAATTCAGCGAATTTAGCAGCGTGCTCAGCTTCTTCCCAAGCAGCTTTTTCCCAGTATAAACCGATTTCAGGATATCCTTCTCTATGAGCAACTCTAGCCATAGCTAAGTACATACCAACTTCAGAACATTCACCTTCGAAGTTTGCTCTTAAATCAGCGGCAATATCTTCGCTAACGCCTTTTGCAACGCCTACAACGTGTTCAGCAGCCCAGCTTTTTTCTTCAGACTGTTCAATGAATTTTTCCGGTCCTACACCACAAACCGGACATTTTTCAGGAGCTGTATCGCCTTCATGAACATAACCACATACACTACATACAAATTTTTTCATAATAATAATCTCCTTTTCATTTAAATAATTTTGCTATGAAATCTGGCATTGCCAGGTTTTTTTAAAGTAATAACAGTAATGATTACTATTTTAATTTAACATACTTGACTATATTTGTCAACTACTTTTTAATAATTCTTTTTCATTTAAACAGTCATTGCATAATCCATAAAAAGTAGTAGTCTGGTCTGTTATTCTTCCATCAATATTAGCAGCAACTTTCTTTACCATACAGTCGAACTCATGGTTTTCCACATCCTGTATACAATGGCAATGTGTGCAGATAAAATGACTGTGCGGTTTCGTATTGCAGTCAAAGCGGTCAGGGCTGTTTCCGGTGGAAATCTTTGCAATTTCACCAAGCTCCACTAAAAGTGACAGATTACGATATACAGTTCCCAGACTGATATTTGGAAATTCACGTTTAATTTCAGCATACACTTGGTCTGCAGTAGGGTGTTCCTTACATTTTTGAACATATTCCCGAATACATTCTCTTTGTCGGCTGTATTTCAAAGTAGCCATATATTCTCCTTTCTGCCAGAAAAACAACTGACGAATTAAATAATAGTAATTGTTATTGATATTATACTATCATATTGGATTAAAATAGTCAAGTATAAAAATGAAATTTATGAAAAATAGAAAAAGGCTGCTGAATTAAGCCTTTTTCTAAAAAGAATATGCTTAATCCAACAACCCTTTGTCAGCGGAGGATTTACATTATAGATTAACCGAAGTATCTCTTTAAGAGACCTTCGAAAGCTTTACCGTGACGAGCTTCGTCTCTGGCCATTTCATGAACTGTGTCATGGATAGCGTCAAGGTTAGCAGCTTTCGCACGTTTTGCTAAGTCAAATTTACCGGCAGTAGCGCCGTTTTCAGCTTCAACACGCATTTCAAGGTTTTTCTTTGTGCTGTCAGTAACAACTTCACCTAATAATTCAGCGAATTTAGCAGCGTGCTCAGCTTCTTCCCAAGCAGCTTTTTCCCAGTATAAACCGATTTCAGGATATCCTTCTCTATGAGCAACTCTAGCCATAGCTAAGTACATACCAACTTCAGAACATTCACCTTCGAAGTTTGCTCTTAAATCAGCGGCAATATCTTCGCTAACGCCTTTTGCAACGCCTACAACGTGTTCAGCAGCCCAGCTTTTTTCTTCAGACTGTTCAATGAATTTTTCCGGTCCTACACCACAAACCGGACATTTTTCAGGAGCTGTATCGCCTTCATGAACATAACCACATACACTACATACAAATTTTTTCATAATAATAATCTCCTTTTCATTTAAATAATTTTGCTATGAAATCTGGCAAAACCAGTGTTAAAACAATAATAATAATGATTACTGTTTTAATATAATATACTTAACGAAAAAAGTCAAGTATATTTTTGAAATTGTTTTTTATGATGCCAGAATTAAAAGTTCTTTTCATAGTATTAGCAGAAATAAAAAAGTTAATCTTTGCCTTGATTTTTAAAAAAATAAGGTGTAGTATAATAAATATCAATAAGTAGTATTAAAAACTACTTATAAAGATAAATAAAACCGTAAAAGAGTATTCGAAAGAAAAAAGTATCATATACTATCTTTATAAAAGCAAAGGAGTGACTGACATGAAACTGAAAATTAAAGACCCCGGAAGTGCAATTACCCATTTTATCGGATGTATTATGGCGATTTTAGCTGCTTTGCCGCTGCTTTGGAAAGCGGCAAGAGAGCCGGATTATATCCATATTATTGCGATGAGTATTTTTATATTGAGTATGATTTTACTATATGCGGCAAGTACGATTTATCATACGGTAAATTCAACAGAAAAGGTAAACCGCAGACTCCGCAAGTTGGACCACATGATGATTTTTATTCTAATCGCAGGGAGTTATACACCGGTTTGTCTGATTGTTTTGAAAGGAAAGACAGGATTGCTGCTGTGCGCCGCTGTGTGGATTACGGCAATTATCGGAATTATTGTAAAAGCATGCTGGATTACATGCCCCAAGTGGTTTTCTTCTGTAATTTATATTGGAATGGGCTGGCTGTGCGTATTTGCTTTTGTTCCGATTGTACATTCCCTCTCGCCGGCAGGGTTTGGATGGCTTTTGGCAGGAGGAATTATTTATACAGTAGGAGGAATTATTTATGCACTGAAGCTTCCTATTTTTAATTCCCATCATAAAAATTTTGGTTCTCATGAGATTTTCCATCTCTTTGTAATGGGAGGAAGCGTTTGTCATTTTATTGTGATGTATTTCTTTGTAATGCCTATGCCGGCATAAGATGTGTAAAAAGAGAAAAGAATGTGGATAAAGCAGATAAAAAAAAATCCTTTTGTGGATGAAATTTTATCTGCTTTTTGCAGAAATAAAATTAAATCAGTCCGAAATGCTCCATAGCTTTGTAAATACCATCTTCTTCAACAGAAGCAGTAACATAGGAACAAATATCTTTAATAGGCTGCGAAGCATTTCCCATAGCAATACTGTTTGGAACAGCTTCTAACATTGCTCTGTCATTTTCGCTGTCACCGAAAACGTAACAATCTTCTTTAGACTTCCCAAGATATTTGCAAAGAAAGTCAATGCCGCTTGCTTTGGAAAATCCTTTTTGAATGATTTCATACATATTATTAGAACGGTCTATGCACTGGAAGTATTGAGATAAGTAGGCTTTTAGTTTTTCGTTTTCCGGTGTGGGAGGAAGCATTGCAAGAATTTTATCATAAGTAAGGGTATCACTGTGTAAAATGTCTTCAATGTTTTCACCTTTAATTTGGAAAAGCTTTTCGGCAGCATCAATCCATTTTTCAGCATTTGCAAGAGTATAATCAAAATAAACAGCATGAGATGCTTCGTAAAGTACAGAAACTTTATATTCACGCAGCTTATATACAAGCTCTTTACAAAATGTATTAGTGAGTTTCTGGGAAAAAAGTTCTTCATCATGAAGAAAAATATTGATGCCGCAGCCGCAGACATAGCCGTCAAAATTCAAATCGGTTATTTTTTTAGGAAGGCTGGTTTTGGTTCGACCGGTATTGATAAAGAGAAGATGTCCGTTTTCACGGGCTTTTTTTAAGGCAAGCTTTGCGCTTTCAGGCATAACGCCGGGACCTTCTGTGATGAGTGTGCCGTCTATATCAAAAAATAAAAGTTTGGAAGTCATAGAAAAAATATCCTTTCTGGTAATAGCTTTAAATTTCTGTATTCTATGGGGTATTTTAGGACAGAATGGGAATATTGTAAAGTATTAATCAAGTCAAAATCGTATCAAAGATTGACATGATTTGATGAGTAAATGTATAAAAATTCCTTCCTGTACAGATACTATTTCCAGAAATGGAAATTTTAACAGATGGAGGAATTTTTTTATGAAAGCGACAGGAATTGTAAGAAGAATTGACGATTTAGGCCGAGTAGTAATTCCAAAGGAAATCAGAAGAACTTTAAGAATAAGAGAAAGCGACCCAATGGAAATCTTTACGGACAGAGAGGGACAGATTATTTTGAAGAAATATTCTCCTATCGGTGAGCTGAATACGTTTGCGAAAGAATATACAGAAGCGTTGGCACAGGCAGCAGGCTGTATTGCATGTATCGCAGATAAGGATCAGATTATTGCAGCGGCAGGAAACGGATGGAGAGAATATGAGCAGAAAACCATTAGCAGAGAACTGGAAGAACAGATTTCAGATAGAAAAAATATTTGCGCCGCAGAGCAAAAAGAATTTATCAGAATTATCGAGGGAGACAAAATGGAATATGCGTCTCAGGTAGTATGGACAATTACCTGTGCGGGAGATGCAGTTGGTGCCGTGATTATTTTGGAAAAAGAGGGCGGTCGTAAGTTTACAGATACAGAACCAAAACTGGCACAGACAGCAGCAGGATTTCTGGGAAGACAGATGGAACAATAGTAGAAATGAGATAGATACAATTCAGCCATAGAGCGGTGCGTTGACGTGAACGGTTGCTTATGGCTGAATTTTTAATAAATTCTTTTCTATTCAATAGAAGCCTGTCCAACTTTTTTTAAAAGGTCTGATTTTATTTTATAAAGCTCATCAGACAAATCTACATAAACCTCCTGTGGGTTGGCAAAACGTCTTGTTTCGTCCCATAAAGTATTCAACTCTTTGCGGCAGATTTCCTGAATTTCCATGACAGAAGGTGAGGTATAAACACATTCTCCTTTCAGGAACACCGGTACGAGAAGCTCTCGTAAAGTGTATGAGCCGCCCGGAATTTTTGTCTTTTTCCATGTGGCAATAGGGTCAAAAATAATCATATCTTCATCAGGATTAAATACTTCGTGTTCCATACAGATTAAATCAGCACGGATTTTTCCGGTTTGTTTATCATAAATTCTTTGAATAGTTTTATTTCCCGGATTTGTGATTTTTTCAATGTTTTCGGAAAGCTTGATTTTCGGTATAAAATCAGCATCATCTTTATTCTTAATAGCAGCCAATTTGTAAACGCCGCCAAAAGCCGGATTATCATTACAGGTAATCAGATTTGTTCCTACTCCCCATGAATTGATTTTTGCGCCCTGAGCTTTTAAGCTTTCAATTAAATATTCGTCAAGGTCGCTGGAAGCGGAAATAATAGCATCTTCAAAACCGGCGTCAGACAACATTTTATAAGCTTGTTTGGACAGGTATGCCAAGTCGCCGCTGTCAATGCGAATACCATAGCCTTTTAAATCAATACCGGAGTCTCTCATTTCTTTAAATACACGAATGGCATTAGGGACACCGGAATTTAAAACATCATAAGTATCTACTAATAAAATACAGGCGTTTGGATAAAGCTGGGCATAGGTTTTAAATGCTGTATATTCGTCAGGAAAACTCATAATCCAGCTGTGGGCGTGAGTTCCTTTTACAGGAACTTGGAACATCTGTCCTGTAAGTACGTTGGAAGTACCGATGCAGCCGCCGATAACAGCGGCTCTTGCGCCATAGAGTCCTGCATCAGGTCCCTGTGCACGGCGAAGTCCAAATTCCATAATGCCATCGCCTTTTGCTGCGTAAACAACACGGGAAGCTTTTGTGGCAATCAGACTTTGATGGTTCAGCAGATTTAAAATAGCTGTTTCAATTAACTGAGCTTCCATAACAGGTGCAATTACTTTTAAGAGAGGTTCTCTTGGGAAGACAACCGTTCCTTCGGGAACAGCATAAATATCACCTGTGAAATGAAAGCCTCTTAAATATTCCAGAAAGTCTGTATCGAAAATTTTCAGGCTTTTTAAATAATCGATGTCATCCGGGGAGAAATGGAGGTCACGCACATATTCAATAATTTGCTCCAATCCAGCAGCAATGGCATAGCCGCCGCCACAGGGATTTTTCCTGTAAAAGGCATCGAAAACAACAATTTGGTCTGTGGGATTTTTGAAATATCCCTGCATCATAGTCAGTTCATATAAATCAGTCAATAATGTCAGATTTAAAGCTCTCATATCATAGCGCTCCTTTGCATTTTGTGCAATCAGCTTGTTTTGCACTTTGTGCAGATATTATACCACGTGCGCAGAAGAATTAAAAGGTTTGTGTTAACTTCATTCCGTGATATTCCTCTAAAGTAAGTCCTGTAAGAGAAAGATATAGGGAAAGTGTTTTGCCTACAAACCGAATATGCCATGGTTCAAATGGATATCCGGTAATATGTTCTTTTCGTTTGGGATAGCGCAGGATAAAGCCATGAATGGGTGCGTGTGTTTTTAACCATTTGCCTTCTTTTGTGTCAGAAAAGCTTTCTTCTAATTCAAAGTTTAAAGAAGGGCAGGAGACATCAAGGGCAAGACCGCTTTGGTGTTCGCTGGTTCCCGGAGCTGCCACAGCCATGCTATTTCTTTTTAAGGCATTTTCATATAATTGTTTTTGGCTTAGATAAGAACGATATCCGGAAACACCTACGAGAGAAATATGGTCTAAGGAAGCCTGTTCAAATAAAGCTTTTGCTGCCGTGGCAGCGTCAATATCCAGCATTTTGCGTTCCTCATTGACGGAGGGGGCAAAGGGTATTTGTGCCGTTGTAAGGTGAGGCGGTATATAATCAAATGCTAAAGGGACAGAAGGGTTAATAAGCTGCGTATAGGAAAACATAGAATAAGCACCTGCCTTTTTATAGTAAGTACAAGATATGCGAGTAACGGGGAAAATAGAACTAAAATTTCTATATTTTTTTAAAAATAGAGAAATATAGAAAACAGAATTTCAAAATGCTCTTTAGTATGATAAGACAAAAGAGAAAAAATAAGAAAAATGCCTAAAAAATAAGGCTGAAAAGGGGCTGAAACAGAAAAAATAATTTTGAGCATATTACTACGTTGAAGTGCGAAAAGTCAAAAGGGAGAAGTGTTATTGGACATATTGATGAATGAAACAGAAAGTGCTATCATACGCATTGTAAAAGATAAATATATTTTAATTGAAAAGGAAAAGAGGCAATCACTATGGAAGCAAATGCAAACGTAGTAAATAAGAAAAAAAGTTTTAAGGAAAAATTTCATGATTATATGATGGGAATGTCAAAAATTGTACCATTTGGCTTGAATGATAAGGAAGATAAGTATTATCACAGCATTTTTAATTATGATAAATAAGAGATAAAAACAAGGGAAGATAGGGCTGAAAAGTCGCTGTCTTCTTTTTTTAGTTTATTGGATAAAAGAGACAGAAGATTAGTAAAGAATATTATTTATTCGGCAATGAATTCCTGAGCGAAAGGCGAGATTAAAACCAGTGTTAATGTCAGTTAAGAGAATATCCACATTATTTAGCTTAGTGGAGCTTAATGCAGGATTATAATTGATAGTTATTGGACCGCTATTTTTCCAAAAAATATCAGTACTTTTAGTAAAATTTAAAGCTTTTTTATACATTTTAGATGTGGGGGAAATGTTATGTGGTATAATTGCTGTGCTGATGGCATTACCATGAAGAATATCATTAAAGAGTTTTTGTGGTCGGCGATAACCGTTTGAATGATAAATTTGATTTTGAATTCCCATTAGGTGAGGAAAGTTTGATTTTTCACCAATAAGAATAAAACTTTTTCCATGATATGTAATAACAAAATAGAAAGTTTTTAAATAATTTTTTTGGAAGAAAACAGCACATTGTTGTATGTCTGTTATATTCATAATACCTCCTTTTTATTAAACAAAGACTCTTAGTAAATTCCAAGAGTCTTTGTTATCGGCAATCGTTCACGATTATTTTTTTAACAGGGGGAGTGCCCGGATTAGCCGATATAATTCCCTCAGCAAGTGAGCCTGTGTTTTATTTCTTACTCTTAGTATACCTGTTTTTGACAATAAAATCTACTCGGAAAAATACACAAAAATCCATAGGTTGCAACCAATGCTTTTTTGGGAACAATGTCAATGGATTTTCATATCTCCCCGTGCTAAAATGTCTGCAATGGTAAGCTATTCAATATCGTATATCGCATCATTTAAAGCTTATTCCATTATCTATATGATTATAGTTATTAGGGAGGTACAGTATGAACGATACGAAGATTGACGCAATATTTGAAATATTGCAAACCATTACAAAAGATATCACTGATATGAAAAAAGATATGTCTGACATGAAGAAAGATATGGTCAATATGAAAGAGGATATTCAGGGATTAAAAGAAGAAACGAAGGATATAAGGCTTCACATTGAAAATGTAACAGATAAGAACATATCTTTATTGGCAGATAGTCATTGTAAGTTATTTGAACGATTGAATGAAAACAATCAAGTATTGAGCAATCAGCTAGCATATCAGATAAAAGTAAATTATTTGATTTCTGACATGGAAAAAATGAAGCAGGAAGTGGCAGAAATTAAAAAACATATCTCATAATTCAATAGAAGGTGTAAAGTCATTAGACATTCTAATGGTTTTACACCTTTTTTACGTTTATTTCTCCAAAACATGATAGTTCATATCTTTTCTTTCCGTTAAACTAAAGCACAGATTGCTAAGGCGGGAAGGAGAAACAGGATGTCAGAAATTACATTGAAAAATGTTTCAAAAATATATGAAAACGAGCAGTACGCAGTCAGAAATGTAAATCTGGAAATTCAGGATAAAGAGTTTGTGATTTTAGTAGGTCCATCGGGGTGCGGAAAATCCACAACGCTTCGTATGATAGCGGGACTTGAGGAGATTTCAGACGGAGAGCTTTACATAGATGGAGAATTTAGTAATTATTGTGAGCCCAAGGACAGAGATATGTCTATGGTTTTTCAGAATTACGCCCTTTATCCCAATATGACAGCTTATGGAAATCTGGCGTATGCGCTGAAAATCAGAAAAGTACCCAAAGATGAGATTAAAAAAAGAGTTCATGAAGTAGCGAAGATTTTGGAAATTGAGCATTTATTGGATAGGAAACCAAGCGCACTTTCAGGAGGACAGAAGCAGAGGGTGGCAATGGGAAGCGCAATCATCCGAAAACCGAAGGTATTTTTAATGGATGAGCCCCTGTCTAATCTGGATGCAAAGCTTCGTACGCAGATGCGTATTGAGCTGGCAAAGCTGCACAAAGAACTGGAAACTACCATTATTTACGTAACACATGACCAGACAGAGGCAATGACGCTGGGAACCAAGATTGTGGTAATGAAGGATGGATTTGTACAGCAGGTTGCTCCACCGGCAGAAATTTATAATAATCCCGCAAATTTGTTTGTGGCAAGCTTCATCGGAGCTCCGTCTATGAACTTTTTTGAGGCATGGGTATCTGTTGAAGACGGACGTACACTTCTTTATTTAGGCGGAAATGAGCTTGGAAAGAAAATCTATCTGGATGGAGAAAAGGGCGAAATTCTGCAACGGGAGAAAAACGGCGAAAAGGTAATTTTAGGAATTCGTCCGGAGGATATTTATGAATATGAGGAAGCGAAAAGACGAGGTTTTGAGAAAAACAGTGTGGGTTTGGAAGAAACAGTAATTGCCAGAGAGCTTTTAGGAGCGGAAGTCGTTTTATATTTTCAGGCACAGGGAAGAAATCAGGCAGTGCGTTTAAAACCGGAAAATGAAACAAAACGAGGAGAAAGTATCAGCTTCTATTTTGACACAGAAAAGCTTTACGCTTTTGATATGGATACACAGGAAAATCTATTCTATAAGGAGGATTTTACTCATGAATAAAAAGAAAAAAGGCAGTTTATCCCCTTATGGATATTTATTGCCGTGTATGTTGATTTTTGCAGTGTTTTTATTTTATCCCTTTTTTAAGACGATTTATTTGAGTTTTTATAAAACTGATAAAATGGGGCAGGCGAAGCTCTTTGTAGGATTGGATAATTATACAGAATTGTTAAGTTCTCCATCTTTTCTGAACAGCTTAAAAGTAACTTTGATTTTCGTAGGAATTGTTGTGGTCGGAAGTATGCTTTTGGGATTGATTACCGCAGTTTTGTGTAATAAAGCATTTCCGGGAATTCGTTTTTTCAGTACGGCGTATGCGCTGCCCATGGCGATTGCATCAAGCTCCGCAGCCTTGATTTTCAAGCTGATGCTTCACCCTTCTGTGGGAATTGTAAATAAGCTTCTGGGACTTGATATTAACTGGTTAAGTAATCCGGAAACAGCGCTGTACTGTGTGGCAATTCTCACGGCATGGTTAAACAGCGGGATAAATTTCCTGTACTTTTCCGCAGGACTTGGAAACATTGACAATACCATTTACGAAAGAGCTTCCGTAGACGGAGCAAGCGGTGTGCAGCAGTTTTTCCACCTTACTTTACCGGGGCTGTCTCCCATTATGTTTTATACATTAGTAGTAAATATTATTCAGGCATTCCAATCTTTTGGTCAGATTAAAATCCTCACTGAAGGAGGTCCGAATGAAACCACAAATGTCATTGTATATTCTATTTATCGGGATGCTTTCTTTAACTATCGTTTTGGAAGCGCTGCGGCACAGTCTGTAATTTTATTCTTTATAGTAATGCTCATTACATTGGTAATGTTTCGTATAGAAAAGAAAGGAGGAAAACCATGATAAACACAAAGGCTTTGCGAAAAAGAAGAATAAACACAGGAATACGGGTTTTGATTAATGTGATTACAGCGGTTATCGTGTTAATCCCCCTTTTGTATGCGGTAAGCATTGCATTTATGCCATCCGGGGAGCTCTTTACTATGGATTTGAATTTATTTCCAAAAAATCCGACTATTGAAAATTTTAAACAGGCATTTGCAAGTGTGCCGTTGCTTCGATTTATTGTAAACTCCTTTATTATGGCAGCATGTATTACATTGGGACAGATTATTACCTGTTCTCTGGCTGCCTTTGCCTTCTCCTTTTTGGAATTTAAAGGAAAAGGCGTGTTATTTATGATTGTTATGGCTACGATGATGGTTCCGGGAGAAGCAACAATTATTTCCAACTATCTTACAGTAAGCCAGATGGGGATGTTGGACACATATTCCGTATTGATTGTACCTTACCTGACATCGGCAATGGGAATTTTCCTGTTCCGGCAGTTTTATAGCACTTTTCCAATTTCTTTGTACGAGTCTGCAAAGCTGGATGGGTGCAGCAACCTGAAATTTATTGTAAGAATTTTGATACCTCTTACAAAATCAGCAATCGGCGCAATGGGTGTTTACACCTTTATTAACGCATGGAATATGTATATGTGGCCGCTTTTAGTAACAGGTTCTGATGAAATGAGAACCGTACAGATTGGTATCAGTATGCTGGACAGTGTAGACTCTCAGTCAATTACACTGATGATTGCAGGTGTGGTAATGGTAATTATTCCTTCAATATCCATATTTATTGTAGGACAGAAACAGCTTATTCGAGGAATGTTTGCAGGAGCAGTAAAAGGCTGACAAAGAAAGGGAAAAAGCATGAAGAAAAAAATAATTTCAGTGATTTTAGCAGGAACAATGATTATGGGAACTCTTGCAGGATGCGGAGGAAACAAGGCAGCAGAAACAGGAAACAAAACAGAAGGTAAGACAGGAGAGACTCAAGAGACAAGTGGTGCAGAAGAAGTCGAAATGGCTGATGCTTCTGAGGTGGATGGTACAGAAATTTCATTCTGGCATTCCATGGGCGGTGTCAACGGACAGGCGATTGATACGCTGGTTAAGAAATTCAATGATGAAAATGAATATGGAATTACCGTAAAGGCGCAGTATCAGGGAGAATATGACGACTCTTTAAATAAACTGAAAAGCTCCCAGATTGGAAATATGGGGGCAGATTTAGTACAGGTATACGAAATCGGAACCAGATTTATGATTGAGTCGGGCTGGATTACACCTATGCAGCAAATGATTGACGCAGATAACTATGATTTATCCCAGATTGAGCCAAATCTGGCAGCATATTATACCATTGATGACCAGTTATACTCTATGCCTTTTAACTCTTCTACACCGATTATGTATTATAATAAGGAAATGTTTGAGAAAGCGGGCATTACAGAAATTCCGGACAGTTTGGAAGGGATTGAAGCTATCGGCGAGAAGCTTTTAAATGAAGGCGGCGCAGGACAGGTAATTTCTCTGGGAATTTACGGCTGGTTCTTTGAACAGTTTATCGGAAAACAGGGACTGGAATATGCCAATAACGGAAACGGAAGAACAGAGCCTGCCACAGCTGTTGCCTTTGATGAAAACGGTGCGGCAGAAAATATTTTAACTGCGTGGAAGTCCCTGTATGACAAGGGCTACGCGCCAAACGTAGGAAAAGGAGGAGATGCGGGACTGGCAGATTTCTCAGCCGGAAAATCAGCTATTACACTGGGTTCCACAGCTTCCTTAAAACAGATTTTGCAGGATGTAAACGGAAAATTTGAGGTAGGTACTGCGTACTTCCCGAAAGTAAAATCCACAGATGAGGGCGGAGTTTCTATTGGCGGTGCATCCTTGTGGGCGTTAAATAATAATGCCCCTAAGAAGACAAGGGCAACCTGGGAATTTGTGAAATTCCTGATTTCTCCGGAGTCACAGGCATATTGGAATGCACAGACAGGATATTTTCCTGTGACAACAGCAGCTCAGGAAGAGCCGGTATTTAAAGAAAATGTAGAAAAATATCCACAGTTCCAGACAGCGATTGACCAGCTTCATGACTCTTCACCGGAGTATGTAGGTGCATTATTAAGCGTATTTCCGGAGGCGAGAGCAACAGTAGAGTCAGAAATTGAAAACTTGCTCAACGGAAATGCAGATGTGGAGAAAACAGTAAAAAATATGGCAGATGCGATTAACAAATCCATTGAAGAATATAATCTTGTAAACGAATAATCGAGGTGAAAGAGCATGACAGAAATATTTGCTCACAGAGGCGCCAGCGGTTATGCCCCGGAAAATACACTGGAGGCGTTCCGTCTGGCAATGGAGCAGGGCGCAGACGGCATTGAACTGGATGTGCATCTTACCAAAGACGGGGAAGTGGTGGTTATTCATGATGAAACTATTGACAGAACCGGCAACGGACAGGGTAATGTAAGAGATTATACATTAGAAGAACTGAAAAAATTCTCTTTTCACAATCGCATGGAAAAATACAAGGGAGTTCAGATACCGACATTAAAAGAAGTGCTGGACTTGGTAAAGAATTCCCAAATGAAGGTAAATATCGAATTAAAAACAGGTATTTACTGGTATGAAGGAATTGAAGAAAAAACCATGGAAATTGTGAAAAGCAGGGAAATGGAAGACAGGATTATCTATTCTTCCTTTAATCATTATAGTATTCAGAAAATATTAGAGCAGGATATTCATGCGGAAACGGCATATTTATTCAGCGATGTTCCATTGAATATGGAGAAATATGCAAAAGATACAGGTGTAAAAGGACTGCATCCGGCAGTTTATCACCTGAAAATGGCAGATTTTCTGGAGACATATTTGAAAAGCGGATTAAAAGTGCGTGTGTGGACTGTGAATAATAAGGAAGACATGAAAGTGTTTATGGATGCAGGTGTAGATGCGGTGATTACGAATTATCCTGATATAATTTAGTTGACGAAATCCCCCAAACTGTGCATAATAGATTTTGACTGACAAGACAGTTGGAATGACAGTTAGAGGGAGAAAAGGATATGAAAGAATTTCTAAGAAGAAAAAATATTATTTTTTCGGCAAAAAGGTACGGAATTGATGCTTTAAGCGCTATGGCGCAGGGATTATTTGCTTCCTTGCTTATCGGTACGATTATCAGTACACTGGGAGAACAGTTTGGCATTGATATTCTGGTAACAGTGGGAACTTACGCAAAGGGAGCAACGGGCGCAGCTATGGCAATTTCTATCGGATATGCGTTGCAATGTCCGCCGCTGGTACTTTTTTCATTGGCGGCAGTGGGGATGGCAGCCAATGAGCTGGGCGGAGCAGGAGGACCTTTGGCAGTGTTGGTAGTAACAATCTTTGCGGCAGAGTTCGGAAAATTAGTGTCAAAGGAAACAAAGATTGATATTATTGTTACACCATTTACAACCATTACCGTTGGTGTGCTCTTATCCTTATGGTGGGCGCCGGCAATCGGCTATGCTGCAAGCAGTGTGGGAAGCGCTATTATGTGGGCAACGGAATTGCAGCCGTTCTTTATGGGAATAGTGGTTTCTGTGATTGTGGGAATTGCTCTGACACTTCCAATCAGCAGCGCTGCAATCTGCGCAGCGTTATCTCTTACCGGTCTTGCAGGTGGTGCGGCAGTAGCCGGATGCTGTGCACAGATGGTTGGATTTGCAGTGATGAGCTTTCGTGAAAATAAATGGGGCGGACTTTTTGCTCAGGGGATTGGAACGTCTATGCTTCAGATGGGGAATATAGTGAAAAATCCGAAAATTTGGCTGCCGCCTACATTGGCATCTGCCATTACAGGGCCATTGGCAACATGTCTGTTCCACATGGAGATGAATGGTGCGGCAGTGGCATCCGGTATGGGAACCTGTGGTTTTGTAGGTCAGATTGGCGTGTATACAGGATGGGTGAATGATGTTGCAAGCGGTGCAAAAGCGGCGATTACGCCTATGGACTGGATTGGAATGGTGCTGATTTGCTTTATCCTTCCGGCGGTGCTTACATGGTTGATTGCAGTTCCTTTCAGGAAATATGGATGGATTAAAGAGAATGATTTGAAATTGGATTTATAGCATAATTTAAGAAAGAATAAAGATGGTATTGAGGTAAAAAGAATATCTGAGTACCATCTTATTTTTTGCGTATTTTCTAGCGAGATTGTAAAAAATAACCAAAAATAAGAAAAACACACACGAATTTTGAGATGAAAAAAAGGGGGCTATTGTTGAAAATAAGAAAAAACCATGCTACAATAATAATTATATAAGTGGTTTATTGTACTTAATATAAAGGTCACTAAAGATAAAATGCTAAAAAAATAAGAGACTTTGAAGTTTGTCAGTGTCCGGTGAAAGGATACTGATTTTTGCAATAAGGTAAATTTTAAAATTAAAGAATAACTACCCCTCTCCTTAAGAAGCCGGATGTATAGAAAGTATTATGGCAATTTTTTAGGGGGGGGGGTAGTTGTACGATGAGGTAAAAATATGAAGAGAATTGACATACATTGTCATGTGCTGCCGGGAATTGATGATGGTGCAATAGATATGAAAGAAAGCTTACATATGCTAAAGTTAGCAGCCAGACAGGGCGTTTATGCAGTAGCTGCAACTTCTCACTATTCCAGACAATTTAGAAATGAAGATCCAAAACAATTAAGGTTGCTAAGGGAAGAATTGCAGAGAAAAGCACAAACAGAAATTCATGAGGATTTTATTGTTTATTCAGGACAGGAAATTTTTTATACAGAAGATATAGTAGAGAAACTGAAGGGAAAGAAACTTCTGACATTGAATGGAAGTTCTTATGTTCTGATCGAGTTTCATCCGTCTACACCATATTCTATGATTATCAATGCAGTGCGGGAATTAAATATGGCACAATATATGCCAATTATTGCCCATTTTGAAAGATATGCTTCTTTAAGAGAACAAGAGCGTGTTGAGGAATTGATACAATTGGGAGCGTTAATGCAAATGAATTATAGACCGATTGGTGGTAAATGGTATGTAGAAACTACTAGGTGGTGCAGAAAGATGCTAAAAGAAGGAAATGTACATTTTCTGGGAACAGATATGCACAATATCGGTACAAGGAAACCGGAAATCACAGAAGCTTCACATTGGATGGATAAATATTTAGATAGAGAATATATAAAGGATATTTCATATAGGAATGCAGAGAGAATTTTAGCAAATGAAATATTAAAGGGAAAAGGATTGTGTTGATGGAAAACAGATATGAGTATGAGGATGAAATAGAAATTAATTTTAAAGATATTATTTATGTCTTAAAGCAGAAGCTGCTGATAATTATCACAATAGGGTTATTGTTCGGATGCCTCAGTTGTATTGTGACAAAGCTTTTTATTACGCCAAAATATACATCGACTTCCAGCATGCTTCTGCTTATGGAGCAAGGTCTGGAATCAGTTTCGGATGTACAGATGGGAACTCAGTTGACAAAAGATTACAGCGTGCTGATTACAAGCCGTCCGGTACTGGATGAGGCTATTGATAACTTAAAATTAGATATGACTTATGAAGAACTGCAAAAGAAGATTACCGTAGAAAACCCGGCAGAAACACGTATTTTAAATATTACAGTGGAGGACCCAAAACCTGAAAAAGCCCAGAAGATTGTAAATGAGGTTACAACAGTCGCAGCGAAATTCATTGGGGAGAAAATGGAAGTAAAAGCGCCGAAGATTATTGATAAAGGCCAACTTCCCACAAAAAAGTCCAGTCCGAATATGAAGAAAAATGCGCTTATAGGATTGCTTATAGGGCTGATTTTCAGTACAGGTGTATTTGCAGCAGCAGTGATTATGGACGACACAATTAAAACAGAAAAGGACGTTGAGAAATATTTAGGAATGTCCACTTTGACAAGCGTGCCGGACAGAAAAGACTATACAAATGAAAAGAAACACAGAAAAAGTAGGAAGGGAAGAAAAAAATGAAACAGAAGGTGATACTGACAGATGTCAGAAAAAAGGATTATCTTTACGAAGAAGCAATAAAAACCCTTCGTACAAATATTCAGTTCACGGGGAAAAACGTAAAAATAATTATGTTTACCAGTTGTTTTCCCAATGAAGGAAAAAGTGATGTAACTTTTCAGCTGGCGCAGGAAATTGGGAACATGGGAAAAAGGGTACTGCTGATTGATGCGGATATCCGTAAATCTGCCTATATCGGAAGGTATCGAATAAAACAGAATATTAATGGTTTGTCACAGTATTTAAGTGGTCAGTTGGCAAAAGAATTTTTGATTTATGAGACAAACTATCAAAATGTAAATATTATCTTTGCGGGGCCTACGGCACCAAATCCCTCAGAGCTTCTGGAGGAACCGGCATTTCAAGAACTGTTAACGGAAGTCAGGGGATTGTATGACTATATAATCATTGATACGCCACCGGCGGGAAGCGTGACGGATGCCGCTATTATTGCGAAAGAAAGTGACGGAGCGGTGCTGATAATCGAGAGTGAACGAGTGAGCTATAAAGTGGCACAAAAAGTAAAGGAGCAGATGGAAAAAACAGGATGTAAGCTGTTAGGGGTAGTATTAAATAAAGTAAATATAGAAAAAGAAAAATACTATGGCAAATATGATTACTATTACAGCAACAATAAAAAAGATAAGAGGTAGGGAGTATAATGAGAAAAAATACATGGTTGCGCAATCTTTTATTGTTAATCATATGTGGAGTTTTAACTGTGGCTTTTGCCGGATTTCTGATGTGGGATTCAAAAGTAGAGGCAGAAAGAAGCGAAAAGCTGATGAGAGAAGCGAAAAAGAGCGATGAAAAAGAAATGGAAGATGTAAAGAACGAAAATAAAGACGAAGAGAAATCGGAGAAGACGCAAGAGGAAGAACAGGAACCTCAGATGCCTGCCGGAATTTCTTTTTGGGGAGATGAATTCTTTACAACAGAAAATGATTTGCAGTATTCTTCAAGAATAAAATTGGAAGAAAGATTAAATTCAGAAGGATATACTCTTGAGTACGCAAATAAGACATTATCAGGAGCGGGAACACTATCTGTGATGAAAATGGCAGGAGTGCCACAGGAAGATTTAGATCAGTATATTGAAAAACATAAAGCAAGCGCAGGCGGAGCAAATCTTCCTGTAACAGAAACAGGTATTCGTGACTTTACAGATGAGGAAATGGAGCGCTTTGAGAAGGATTATATTCCGGTTATTACTATGGGATACTATGGGGGATGGAATAAAGATCCGGAAGAATTGATTGAACAGCAGCAAAAAGTTTTAGACACTTTTGGAGCAAATAAAGATAAATTCATCATCGTTGGAGTAAGACCTATGGACGGCGGTGTAGATATACCGAAATATGAACAGGTAATGAAAGAAACGTGGGAAGAACATTATATTAGTACTATCGACATCTGTACAGTAACAACGACAACGGCAGAAGGACAGCAGCAAGTAGCAGATGCAATTTATGCGAAATTATTAGAATTGGGATATATTGAGAAATAAAAGAAACAAAATTGAGGTAGGAATATGTATAGAAAAAATGTTAACAGATGGTTAAAACATTGGGACTTTATAGTGCTGGATTTAATTGTTTTACAAATGGCATATATTTTTTCTTGTATAGTTAGAAATGGTTGGATCGTTCCTTTTAAATCAAAAATTTATATCACTATGGGATTGATTATTTGTTTTGGTAATATATGCGCATTATATTTTCAAGAACCACATCATGGAATAATGAATAGAGGATATTTTCTTGAATTTCGCAGTGTGGTATATCAAGTTACAATGATTGTGATTATAGAAGTATGCTATTTATTTTTGAGTAAAAATGGTTCGGAGTTTTCTCGTGTTTCTTTTATAGTATTCTACATAAGTGGAATTTTTTTGATGTATATAGAGCGAGTCCTGTGAAAAAAGTATTTACTTCATCACAATAAAGATTTTGCAAAAAAAAGGAAGATAATCGCCGTCTTAACAAGCAAAAGTGCGCCAAATCTTATTAAGGCAGCTTTTGATACACCTTATAAAGGATGGGAAATTGTAGGGATTGTATTGGCAGACAGAGATGATATGGTAGGTCAGGATATTCAGGGTATTCCTATTGTCTGTACGGCAGACAAAATTCCTGATTATATTCAGACAAAGTGGATTGACAGTATTTGGATACATGTGAAAAAGAAATATCAACTTCCTATTGAGTTAATTAATACCTGCATTGAGATGGGTGTTACTGTACATAATACGTTAATCAATATAAGCGCTTATTTAGGAACGAAAGATGTACGAAAAATAGGTGATTACCATATTTTAACTGCCAGTTTAAATATGGCAACACCGCTACAACTGTTTTTGAAGCGTCTTATGGATATATGTGGAGCGGTTATAGGACTAATATTTACAGGAATTGCAACATTATTTCTTGCGCCGGCAATTTATATTGCATCTCCGGGACCGATCTTTTTCTCGCAGATGAGAATCGGAGAAAACGGAAGAATGTTTAAAATCTATAAATTCCGAAGCATGTATATGGATGCAGAAGAACGAAAAAAAGAATTAATGGAAAAAAATGAAATACAGGGTTTGATGTTTAAAATGGATGCAGATCCAAGGATTATAGGAAGCGGAACTGATGGAACTCGAAAAGGAGTTGGATGGTTTATTCGCAGAACATCTTTAGATGAGTTTCCGCAGTTTTGGAATGTATTAAAAGGTGAGATGTCTTTAGTAGGGGAGTGGGATATAATAGGGACAACCAGAGAAAACTCCAGTATTTATGCGGCATGTGTGGCTTAAACGTTTTATGATAATTCGATTTTTCATTGCTGCAGCAGGGTCACATCATAGCACTTCATAGATATTGGATGGCTCTTTGGATGCTCAGTTTGACCCAATCATAGAGCAATAAAAATCGAAAAGGAGAAAACTTGAGCCTGTTAATCTGAAAAGAATGACGGGCTAAAGGACGTTAGGTTGCCGATATGAATAATGAAAAACTAAAAAAATAAAATCCCCCAGTGTGCGTATGTGTGTGGGGGGGGGTAAAGCGAGGTATGAAAAATGAAGCAGATGCGGATCGCTGAGTGCAAATGCAATTCCCTAGCCCCTTGTAGTGGGAAAGAAACAAAAGGAAAAATTGAATATGGCAAGAATCTGATGAAACATCGGAAAATCTATCTGGCAGTTTCTATAGGCTGTCTGCTTATGGCTGCTATCTATTATCAAATAGAATCACATTTCTTAATTAATACAAATCCATTTTTTTATTGTGCTTTGCCTGCCCTGATAATTGGGTTATGTGCCGGGCATAGATTGTTTCTTAGTAGTATTGAATGTAATATACAAAGTTCTGTGAAGGACTTCGTATTTTCTTATAAAAAGTCTTTGTTCGTTGGTAAGTCAGAGGATTGTAGCAGTTAGTTAAAAACGAACGTAATGGGATCTGAAAAATGAGTAAAGGGGAAAGAAAGTATGTATAGAAAAGATTCTACGGGATGGATAAAACATGTGGATTTTATCATCTTGGACTTAATTTGCTTGCAGGTGGCGTTCGTTTTGGCGTATGCGTTAAGCGGATATGGAGCTAATCCATACCAGCTAATTCTTTACAGAAATATGGCTGTCTTTATGGAAGTAGCAGATTTGGTAGTGCTGTTTGCAATGGGAACATTGAAAAACGTTTTGAAAAGAGGGTACTATAAAGATTTTGTTGTAACTGCACAGCATGGAGTAATTCTTGGAGCATGTTTATTGCTTTATTTGTTTATGCTTCAGGAAGGACAGGAATATTCCAGACTGGCATTGATACTGAATATCGTTATCTATATTCTACTTAGTTATCTGGTACGAGAGCTGTGGAAACATTTGCTCAGAAAGAAAATGGAAGATGGTGAAAATCGTTCATTACTTCTTGTCGTTTCAGCAGATGTAGTGAGTTCAGTAGTAGAGAGCATGAAAGAGCATAATTATGCCCGGTATAAGATTGCTGGAATTGCTGTCATAGATGAGGAAATGACAGGAAAGTATATTAATGGTGTGAAAGTAGTGGCAAATATGGAAAATGCTGCCGAATATGTCTGCAAAGAATGGATTGATGAAGTTCTGATTGTGACATCCGGTGTAGTTCCATATCCAAAAGAACTGATTGAGCAGTTTACGGAAACCGGAGTAACAGTACATCTAAATCTTGCAAAGGTACAAAGCGTGCCGGGGAAAAAACAGTTTGTAGAAAAAGTCGGAGATTATACAGTACTGACTACCAGTATTAACTATGCATCTACAAGAGATTTGATGCTGAAACGTCTGATGGATATTGCCGGAGGTTTGGTAGGATGCTTGATTACCGGAATCTTGTTTATATTTGTTGCTCCAGCAATTTACATAGCATCACCGGGACCGATTTTCTTTGCACAGGAACGTGTAGGAAAGAATGGAAAGCGATTTAAAATGTACAAGTTCCGAAGCATGTATATGGATGCAGAAGAACGTAAGGCTGAACTGATGAAAGATAACAAACTGGGTGATGAAAAGATGTTCAAATTGGATTTTGACCCACGAGTTATTGGAAATAAGATTCTTCCAGATGGAACGCATAAGACTGGTATTGGGGATTTTATCAGAAGAACAAGCATTGACGAATTTCCGCAGTTTTTTAACGTGTTGAAAGGCGATATGTCAATAATTGGAACCAGGCCACCTTTGATTTCGGAAACGAATTTTTATGAGCTGCACCATCGTGCAAGATTGGCAATTAAGCCGGGAATAACTGGTATGTGGCAGGTCAGCGGACGTAGCGACATTACTGATTTTGAAGAGGTGGTTCGTCTTGACAAAGAGTATATCACAAACTGGAACATTGGGCTAGATATAAAAATATTGTTTAAAACAGTAATGGTAGTGCTTAAGAAAGATGGATCAATGTAAATCCTACAAGCAGCTTATTTTATAGAAAGAATAAGCTGCGAAAGGATAAATATAGATAAGTTATAAATATAAATATCGCATAGAAATTAGAATACATGCAAAAAATGGAGGGATAAAATGCAAAAAAATTATACGATTGCAGTTGCTGGAACTGGATATGTTGGTTTGTCGATTGCAACATTATTATCACAGCACCATAAGGTAATGGCTGTAGACATTGTAAAAGAAAAAGTTGATTTAATTAATAACAGAAAGTCACCAATTCAAGATGACTATATCGAAAAATATTTAGCAGAGAAAGATTTAAATCTTACAGCAACACTTGATGCAAAAGAAGCATATAGTAATGCAGATTTTGTAGTAATTGCAGCACCAACAAATTATGACTCTGCAACACAGCACTTTGATACATCTGCAGTAGAAGCAGTTATCAAGCTTGTTATGGAATATAATCCAGAAGCAATTATGGTTATTAAATCTACAATCCCTGTCGGTTACACACAGTCAATCAGAGAAAAAACAGGAAGTAAAAATATCATATTTAGTCCAGAATTCTTAAGAGAAAGCAAAGCTTTATATGATAACTTATATCCTTCCCGTATCATTGTAGGTACGGATTTAAACGATGAAAAGTTAGTAAATATGGCACATGAATTTGCAGCATTATTACAGGAAGGTGCTATTAAAGAAAATATTGATACTTTATTTATGGGATTTACAGAAGCAGAGGCAGTTAAGTTATTTGCCAATACTTATCTGGCACTTCGTGTTGCTTATTTTAATGAGTTAGATACTTATGCAGAAAGTAAGGGGTTAAATACACAGCAGATTATCAGTGGTGTATGTCTCGATCCACGTATCGGAAGTCATTATAACAATCCATCCTTTGGTTATGGTGGATATTGCTTACCAAAAGATACAAAACAGTTACTTGCCAACTATGCAGATGTACCAGAGAACTTAATCGAAGCAATTGTTGAAAGTAACAAAACAAGAAAAGACTTTATTGCAGACAGGGTTCTTCGTTTAGCGGAATATTACGGTTATGGTGAAGATAATGAATGGAACAAAGCACAAGAAAAATCAGTAGTAATTGGTGTATATCGTTTAACAATGAAGAGTAATTCTGACAATTTCCGTCAGAGTAGTATTCAAGGGGTTATGAAGCGTATCAAAGCAAAAGGAGCAACTGTTGTTATTTATGAACCAACATTAAAAGATGGAGAAACATTCTTTGGTTCTCTAGTTGTAAACGACTTAGATAGATTTAAGGAAATGTCTCGGGCAATTATTGCAAACAGATATGATGAATGTTTGGATGATGTAAAAGGTAAAGTTTATACAAGAGATTTGTTTAGAAGAGATTAAATATGAAGGATGCTAAAACTATGAAAAGAAAAGAAAAAATAAAAATTTGTTTTGCAGCATCTACAGGTGGACATTATGAACAATTAATGATGCTAAAACCATTGATGGAAAAATATGATAGTTTTGTTGTTACAGAAAAGACAGAATATAGTGCTAAAGCTAGAAATGAGAAAACTTATTTCATGAAACAAGTTAATCGTAGAGAAAAAGATTTTTTATTAAAAATGTTAATTAATGTGTTTTTATCAATAAAGATTTTTTTTAAAGAAAAACCAGATATTATAATTTGTACCGGAGTATTAGCAATGATTCCTATTTGTCTGATTTCTAAGATGCTAGGAAAAAAATTAATCTATATAGAGTCTTTTGCAAAAGTTACTTCTCCTACTGAAACTGGAAAACTTCTTTATAAATTTGCAGATCAGTTTTATGTACAATGGAAACCAATGCTAAAATGTTACCCTAAAGCAATTTATTTAGGAGGAATATATTGATGAAAAAGAATATATTTATTACTTTGGGTTCTCAAAAATTTCAGTTTAATCGATTATTAGAAGCTATAGATGCTCTTTATGAAAATAATGAAAATATGGAGAAAGCTTTTGCACAAATTGGATATAGTACATATATACCTAAACATTTTAAATATAAAAACTTTCTTGATAGAGATGAATTTATGGCTGAAATGAGTAAGGCAGATATTATTATTACTCATGGGGGAACAGGTGCAATTATAGGTGCTTTAAAAAAAGGTAAAAAGGTAATTGCTGTCCCTAGACTAGCGAAGTATGGTGAACATGTAGATGATCATCAATTACAGTTAATAAAGCAGTTTGATGATTTGAATTTGATTTGTCCATGTACTGATGTTAGTAAGTTAGATATAGCTTTAGAAACGGTTAAAAGAACGAAATATAAAGAGTATGAAAGCAATACAGAAACAATTATTGAAAGTATTGAACAATTTATAAAGAGGAATTTTAATAATGAATAGAGAAAAAATAATGACTTTAGTAAAAAAATGTCTTAGATTTTTGCCAGATAGAAGATATATTAAGTTATATTATCAAATGCGTGTAGGGCAGAAATTAAATATGGATAATCCGATAACATTAAACGAAAAATTGCAATGGTTAAAATTTAATTATCGTTTTCCGTTACAAACTGTTGTATCAGATAAATTACTCGTTCGTGATTATGTAAAAGAGAAAATTGGAGAAAAATATTTAATTCCATTATTAGGAAGTTGGGAAAAATATAGTGACATTGATTTCTCAAAATTACCTAATAAATTTGTTTTAAAATGTAATCATGATTCGGGTGGATTGGTTGTATGTACAGATAAGGAAAAATTGAATTATTCATTAGCGAAAAATAAAATTGAAAAATCATTGAATAGTAATTTTTTCTATATAGGAAGAGAATATCAATATAGAAATATTAAACCTATGATTTTATGTGAAGAATTTATCTCTGATAATGGAAAAGTTCCAATGGATTATAAAATATACTGCTTTAATGGAAAACCAGACGTAATTCTTGTATGTAAAGATAGGTTTGGGGAAAATACACACAGAGCAAAATATTATTATTATGATCAAAAATGGAATTTTGTTCCATTAAACAAAGGAGATGATAGAATTTCAAATCCAGGAATTCCATGTCCCAAAAACTTAGATAAAATGATAGAAATTGCTCAGGTACTTTCCAAAGACTTTATATTTTCAAGAATTGATTTATATAATATTGATGGAAGGATTTATTTTGGAGAAATCACTTTGTCTCCAAATTCAGGTTTTGATGCAGATATTACTAGAGAAACAGATATTATGTTTGGTAAAAAATTAGAAATACCATATTGGGATAAGATTGATAGGAGAATTTAAAAAATAATGAAAGTATTAATTGTAGGTCCTAGTCCGACTAGATCTAAAGGCGGAATGGCAACGGTAATAGAAGAGATTGAAAAAGATAAAATATTAAATTCACAATTTGAAATAGATATTTTTGAATCTTATATAGATGGAAATAAGTTTAAGGTTTTGTTGTATTCAATTTTTGCCTTTTTAAAGTTTTATTTTACTAAAAATAATTATGATATATATCATATTCATGCTGCATCATATGGAAGTACATTTAGAAAGGGTTTTTATGTCCGAGCCATAAAAAAATGGGGTAAAAAAGTTATATTGCATATTCATGGTGCAGAATATATGGTTTTTTATGAAAAAAGTAGGAAGAAAAAGAAAATTATTTCGATTTTAAATTCTGCGGATATGGTAATCGCATTATCGCAGGATTGGAAAGAAAAGTTTGAAAAAACTTTTAATTTAAAGAATTGTAGAGTTTTAGAGAATGGCATTGATATGGAACGATTGGCTCCAGCAATTACAAAGTATGAAGAACATCCACATGCACTGGTAATGTTAGGTAGATTAGGTGAGCGTAAAGGAACCTATGATTTGATACGTGCTATTAAGATTGTAAAAAACACTATACCAGATATTGTGTGTTATTTGGCAGGAGATGGCGAAATTCAAAAGTGTAGTGCAATTGTAGCAGAAAATGATATCGAAAATAATATTAAAATTGTTGGATGGGTTGGATTTGAAAAAAAACTGGATTTATTGAAAAAAACTGGAATTTTAGTTTTGCCATCATATAACGAAGGTCTTCCAATGGCAATTTTAGAAGGAATGGCTTGCGGAAAAATAATTATTAGTACGGACGTAGGAGCAATTCCAGAAGTAGTAAAAGAAGAAAATGGCATTCTAATTTCACCAGGTGACGTACAAAGCCTTGCAGAAGCAATTATAAAATGTTGCACGCAAAAAGATTATGCAGAGAGTATTTCTAAAAATAATATATCTAAAATTGAGGATAGCTTTAGTATGATATCCATGCATAAAAAATTAGCGAGTTATTATCGGTATGTTATGAGAGAAGCAGAGTAAATGTATAGGAAGGAGTTATTGAAGAAGAATGAATTTAAAAAAATTCATGTGGAATATTAAAGAATTAAAATTTCAAATTATTCGATTATATTTTTCATGGTTACCACTCAGTAGTATGAGAGTGAAATTTCTAAAAAAACACAAAATATTCAAAGAAATGGGAGAAAATGTTTTCTGGCAACCGAGAATACTACCAGTGGATGCAGATAGAATTAAAATTCATAATAATGTTGCTATTGCCACAGATGTACGATTTATTATGCATGATGTAGCGTGGATGGTTATGAAAAATTTGCCAGATGCAAATAAAGAATCGAATCATATAGTTGGATACAAAGGATGTTGTGAAATATTTGATAATGTGTTTATCGGTGCAAATGCTATTATTTTGCCTAATGTAAAAATTGGACCTAATGCTATTATAGGAGCAGGTGCTATTGTTACGAAAGATGTGCTTCCAGGAACCATAGTGGGGGGGTACCAGCAAGAAAGATAGGTCTATTTGATGATTTTATTGAAAATAGATGGAAATATGGAAATGAATTTGTGGGTTTGAATGAAGAAGAACGTGATATGAAGCAATGGGAAAGATTTTATAATCAATAAAAATCAGGGAGGCTGTCGTTGTGAATATTTTACATATTATTTTTTCATTTAATAATGGTGGGTCTGAGAATCTTGTTGTAGACTTACTTAATTCGTGGAAAAATAAGAAGGATAATCTGTTTTTATGTGTAGTTAATGATTTTTATGATGAAAAATTGTTGAATAAAATAAAAAATAGGAATGTTAAAATTGTTAAATTGAATAGAAAAGTTGGCGGAAAAAAAACTGCTGGAATGAAAAAACTTCGGAATATTGTGAAAAAAGAAAAAATTGATGTGATACATTGTCATAGTGTAAATGTGTTGAATTATGCTTTTTTGGCACTGGGATATTCATTTAAAAGAAAATACATTTTGACAATCCATAATGTAAGTATTTATGGAACATTATCTCATAAATCAGTGCTAATGCATAAACTCTTTTTACATAAGATAACAGCTATATCAGAAACTGTTAAGGATAGTATAGTTGCAAATGGATTTCCAGAAAAAAAAATAGATATTATTTATAATGGAATTGATTTGGAAAAATATAAAAATGAACATGTAGCTCATGATAAAATTACATTGTTATGTGTGGGGAGGATGGTTCCTTCAATAAAAGGTCAAGATATACTAATAAAATCATTAAAAAATATTATACGAAATCATTCCAATATTCAATGTGTTTTTGCGGGTGGAAATCCGGAAAATAAAGATTATATTAGCGAGATGAAAGATTTGGCTTTGCAGCTTGGTGTAGAAGATTTTGTGGTTTTTTTGGGTGATTGCCATAATGTTCCAGAACAAATGGCGAAAGCGGATATACTAATAGTGCCGTCAAGAGAAGAGGGATTTGGTTTGGTTGTAGTAGAGGGAATGGCTGCGAAAATTCCTGTTATTGCGACAAAAACAGGGGGACCAACAGAAATAATTGATGATTTCAAAACAGGGTATTTGGTTGAATGTGACAATCCAGAAGAATTAGCTGATAGAATTTGTCAAGTTATTTCTAGTGATCAACAAAAATTAGTAGAAGAGGCTTTTGAGATGGTAAATAAACGTTTTGATATTGTAAATACAATTCAGGAAATGAGAGAGTCTTATACATAGGGGAGAAAACGGAAATGAATATAAAAGAATATATCATTGTAAAATTAAGAGGCGAACCAGATATAAAAAAATTAAAAGAAATGGGATTACAGATAGGAAAAGATTTTCAATATGGAAGATATTGCTTTTTTGATCCGTCACATTGTTTTTTAATTTCTATAGGTGATGATGTTACATTTTCAACAAGAGTACATTTACTAGCACATGATGCTTCTACCAAAAAAATTCTAGGTTATGCAAAAATTGGAAGAGTAGATATAGGAAACCATGTTTTTATAGGTGCGAATTCTACAATTTTACCAGGAGTAAAAATTGGAAATAACAGTATTATAGGTGCTGGAAGTGTTGTAGCTAAAGACGTGGAAGATGATAGTGTTTATGCCGGTGTTCCTGCAAGGAGAATATGTTCGCTGGAAGAATATTGTAATAAATTTAAGTCAATAGATAAGAGTTTGTACTTTGATGAAAATTGGACAGTAAGAAAAGGAATTACAAATGAAATGAAAAAAGAAATGAAAAATAAATTGAAAGGAAAAATTGGCTTTGTTAAATAGAGAGATTGGGATAATAACGTTTCAAGATGCTATTAATTATGGCGCAACATTACAAACTTATGCATTACAAAAGTATTTATTAAATTTGGGGCGTAATTGTGAAGTTATAAATTATAAATGTGAAAAATTTAAAGATGATTATAAGTGCTTTAATATATATAATAAATCATTTCAAGGAATTGTATCCGCAATTTTAAAAACGCCAATTAATATGAATAAAAAGCAAAAATTTATTCGATTTAGAAATAAAAATATAGAGTTATCCAAGCAAAAATTTACAGTAGATAATATTGTTGAAACAAATAGAATATATCAAAAATTTATAACGGGAAGTGATCAGGTATGGAATTTATCATTGACAGGAAATGATAAAAGCTATTTCCTGGATTTTGTATGGGATAGTAAAGAGCGTTTTTCTTATGCTGCTAGTATGGGAAGCGTTAAGCTATCGGAAGATGAAAAAAAAGTAATTTCTAAAGAATTATTCCTATATAAGAATATATCTGTTAGGGAAAAAGATGCTCAGAAATGTTTGGAAAGAATCACACCAAAACCAATTACTAAGGTGTTAGATCCGGTATTTTTATTGAGTAGAGAACAATGGAATCAGTTGATACAAAGTGAAAAAATAAAGTATAAATATATTTTGGTATATGTATTGCATGAAGAGGAGGTGTATAAAGTTGCAGAAAGAATATCGAAAGAGACAGGGATGAAAATTATTTGTTTACAAAATAATTTAAAGAAACCTATTAAAGCGAACTATATTTTCTCGGCGGGACCAGAAGAATTTTTAGCATTGATAAAGAATGCAACTTATGTAGTTACAGATTCCTTTCATGGAGCAGCGTTTAGTATTATTTTTAGAAAAACATGCAAAATCGTACTGAAAAAATCACTGACAAATCTTAATGGAAGATTAAATACTTTAGTAGATGACTTTAATATAAAAGAATCAATTGTTGATGGTAAAAGTACAAACCAGGAATTGTTATCATCCACTTGTTATGATGAAGAAAAAATACAAAATATTATTATAAAATCTAAACAGTTTTTAGAGAACATATTAGGTGAATAAAATGACTGAAAGAAATAAAATTTTTAACGGAATGGGAATAGCCGCAAGTATTTATATTGTTCTGTTTATTGCAACTATGTATAGTGGTGCAACAGTTATAAGTAATTATGTAATGCCATTAGTTTGTTGCCTAGTTATACTATTATTTCTTATGGCTAAAGTTAAAGGTGTACAACGAATAGCTTTTGTCAATAGGGAAAATCAAATAGAAAAAATAGCATTAATATTAATCGTTCTTTTTTTATTGTATCAATTAAGCTTTTCTTATGATAAAGATACAACGTTTGTTTTTTTTGAAAGATTTTTAGTATATTTTTTTCTATTTGTTTTTGTACCGAAATTGGATATATGCGTTAGGATTATTAAAGGAATTAGATGGTATTCTTTTCCTGTCGCAGCATCTATTATTTTGACTACATTGATCAATGGTGACAGAAGTGGGGGATTAGTAGGTACATATCAATTTGCAGGAATGATGATGTCTATTTCTTTTGGAGTTATTTTAATTGATTATTATTATGAAAGATCCATGCTAAATTTAATTGGATTAGGTATTACTTTTTTAGCATTATTAATGAGTGGTAAACGAACATTTAGTTTATTAGCTGTGATTGCATATTTTTTGATTTTTAGTTTTAATAATGATACTAAAAAGAGAAAAAAATTTATTAGGCTTACTTTTATATTGATACTATTATTGATAGTTGCATATTTTACAGTACCAGCTGTTAGAATGTTGGCTGAGAGAATTTTATTGTATTCTGGAGATAAAACATATAATGGAAGAAGTTATTATTGGACTGCAGCATTATCAATTTTTAGTAATAATAAAATACATGGCATTGGTATGGGATGTTTTTCTCAATATTTTGATGTGTATTTTCATAGATTAGGAAATTTGGAAGCATATGATGCTCATAATATTTATATACAAATGCTTGCAGAGCTTGGCATAGTTGGAGAAGCACTTTTTGTGATTTTTTTTGTGATATGTCTTATTTCAACTATAAAGCTTTTTAAGAAACTTAGGAAAATAAGAGAAAAAGAATATGGATATGTTCTATGTTATTCTGTATTTTTACAAATATGGTTTATAGTTTACGGAGCAACTGGAAATCCATTATATGGAGCAGGGCAAAGTTTCTTTTATATAGCATCCATTGCAATGATGATGTCGGTGAAACATGAACTTAAGATAAAGGAGTATAATTGTGAATTTATGTCAGTATAAAGAATGTACAGGTTGTACTGCATGTAGTGCAATATGTCCGGTAAAAGCGATTTCAATAATATGTGATGAAAGAGGATTTGCAAGACCTTTAATAAATGAAAAAAAATGTATACAGTGTGGTCAGTGCGAAAAACTCGTAACAAATTTACAGAATCATATGAAAACACAAGTTTATATGAAAAAGCCCGTAGAGTGTTTTGCTGTAAAACTGAAAAATGAGAAAAATAGAATGAGTAGTCAATCGGGTGGAGCTTTTTATGGAATAGCTAAATTATTTTTAAGCAATAAAGGTATAGTTTATGGATGTAGTTATGATTCTCAATTAGTAGTGAAGCACATTAGAGTAGACAAAATAGAAGAATTACACTATTTGCAGGGTTCTAAATATGTGCAGAGTGAAATGGAAAATTGTATATATAGTATTGAAAGTGATCTAAAGAACAATAAAAAAGTATTGTTTTCAGGAACACCTTGTCAATGTGCGGGCGTTATTGAGTTTGCCATAAGCAAAAAATTGAATATTGATAATTTATACACGTGTGATTTTATTTGTCATGGCGTTCCAAGTCCTAGAATATATAGAGATTATTTAAAATTTAAAGAAGATAAGCTAGGGAAAAAGATAGCTATGGTGAATTTGAGAGATAAATCAGCAGGGGGTTGGAGAAAACATGTGGATTCCATAACATATTCAGATGGAAGTACAGAAGTGGAAACGACATATGTAGACTTATTTTATTCTAATTTAGCATTGAGGGAATCATGTGAAACATGCAAATATACCAACATTAATAGACCATCAGATATTACAGTAGCTGATTGTTGGGGAATAGAGAAAATAGATCCAAATTTATGGAATGACAATAAAGGAATTTCAATGATACTTATACAAACTAATAAAGGAAAACAATTATTAGAGGAAGTTTTGGAAAAAGACTTGTTTGATGTAAAAAGTTTTAAAATAGGAGATTTAATTCAACCACAAATGACACATTCAAGCAAAGTACCCTATCAAAAGTCAAATTTTTGGAAAGATTATGGTAATATTTCTTATGAAAATTTACTTAAAAAGTATACAGAATATGGAGGTATTACCTTTAAAATTAAAAGAAAAATATTGAAAATGATTGGTAAGTGGTAAATATAGGATATAGGAGTAGTATAAATGAGTAGAGAAAAAAGTTTAATTAAAAATACTATAGTGCTTTCCATAGGAACTGTTATACCTAAATTTGCCAGTTTTATTGTATTGCCAATATTGACAGGCTATTTGACAAAAACAGAGTATGGAACGTACGATTTAATAACGGTATTATGTTCATTATTCCTTCCAGCGGTGACATTACAGATTCAAACGGCAGCTTTTCGTTTTTTGATTGAGAAAAAAGATGATGAGAATGGCAAAAAAACGATTATAACAAATATTTTATGTTTTTTAATGCCTGTATCTATAATTGCTATAATTGTATTGTTTATCGTTTTAAATAAATATTTACTAATAGAAAAAATATTGATTGGTTTATATTTTTTTGCAGATATGATTTTTTGTGTATGTGGGCAAATTGCGAGAGGACTTCAAAAAAATAAAGTTTATGCAGAAGCTTCTATCGTTTGTTCAATGGCAAATTTACTATTTGTAATTGTTTTGATTTATTTCTTTAAGATGGGATTTGTTGGAGTATTAATTTGTATGCTATTTTCTTCATTAATACCATCTTTAGTAATGATTTATCAATTGAAATTATGGAGATATATTAATTTTAAATTTTTAGATAAAAAATGTCTGAAGGAATTATTAAAATATTCTTGGCCAATGGTGCCTAATGCTATGTCCATGTGGGTCATGAATGCATCGGATAGAATAGTAGTATCTTATTTTTTAGGAATAGAGGCAAATGCAATTTACGCTGTAGCGAAGAAAATACCTAATATTGTTACAATAGCACAAAGTACATTTACAATGGCATGGCAAGAATCAGCATCGTTAGCTGCTAATGATAAAGATTCAAGTGAATATTATTCAAAAATGTTTGATGTTATATTTTGCATGATGACAGGTATTATGGTATGTATCCTTGCTGCAATGCCAATATTATTCAAAATATTGATTCGAGGTAATTATGAATCTGCATATTATCAAATGCCAATATTAGTTTTAGGAATGTTTTTTTATGGCTTAGCCTCTTATCTTGGAGGAATTTATGTAGCGGTAAAAGAGACAAAAAGTGTTGGCATGACAACATTTTTAGCAGCTATTATTAATTTAATCACTAGCTTACTTATGATAAAAGGAATTGGAATTTATGCAGCTTCTATATCTACTTTAATAAGTTATATATTTTTAGCTATATACCGTATGAAGGATATCAAAAAGCATGTAAAAATTGAATATAATTTAAAAAAAGTTATATGTATTTTTGTTATCTTAATAATTATTTCTGCGTGCAGTTACTCTAAAAAAATATACGTATATGTTTTTGAAGTTGTCATTTCGATTTTAGTTACAGTATTTTTAAATCGGAATTTGATTTTTTCAGTTCTAAAATCGATCCAAAATAGAAAGAATATAAAAAAATGAAAAATACAGTACGGAATATACAAAATAGTAACAGAAATGAAAGCATAGATATTTTAAAAGCAATATGTGCATTACTTATAGTATGCATTCATATACAAGTTCCAAACCCGTTAAATCTATTATTGTTACCTGTAACTAGAATAGCTGTTCCAATTTTTTTTATGATAACAGGATATTATTATGATTTTAATGCTGAAAAGAAGAAAAAAAATAGACAAATAATCCATATAATTAAATTGGTAATTGGGGCTAATTTGTTTTACTTTTTTTATAATGGGATTCTTGAAATTATTCAAAAAGGTAGCATTAAAATCTATCTATGTAAAACAATATCTATTAAGAAAATTATTTTGTTTTTAATTACGAATGATGATTTTATTTCAGGACACCTTTGGTACTTGAGTGCAATTTTGTATGTATTACTTATTTGTAGATTATATGGTGGATTTATCTCAAAAAAAATATTTACACCCAAAATTATAGTTATATTTTTGATATGTGATTTGATCTTTGGTAAATATTCATTATTACTTTTAAATAGAAGCTTTCCGTTATGGCTTACTCGAAATTTTTTATTTGTAGGTATACCATATTTTGGCTTAGGACAATATATAAAGAAAGGTGGTTATAAAGCAAACAGTAAAAAAGCAAAAAGAAACTTAAAACTAGGAATGATTTTTTTCTCAATTACAGCAATATTTGAAAATTTATTTTTACATAATGTAGGCTTAGTAACAGCAAGGGATCATGGTATAAGTATAACTCCGCTTGCAATATGTGTATTTATATTATTTATTTCAACAGATTATAGAAATAAAATTGCCTCATTGATTGGAAGGAGATATTCTCAGAATATTTATATATTCCATCCGGCCATTATTTCTATATATTATCTTGTTATAGATAAAACAGTGATAAAAACAGAAATAGCATGGGTAGCTCCAATTATAGTGTATATCATAACTATACTAATCTTAATTTTAAGCAATAAGTTTATGGATTTTTGTTTTATAAATATGAAAAAAAGATAAAAGTAAGATAAGTAAATATTTTGGAACAGTTGATTTTACAGACTAATAAGAATTTAACTGTAGATCATGCTATAAAATTAAATGTTTTTAGATTGTGTAAGGATTGAATTAGAACAATTAGAAACTAAAGAGATATGTAGATGATATTGTATCCGTAATTAAAGAAAAAGAGACATGTTAAGTGAGAAAAAAGGGAGTAAATAATTATGTGTGGAATTGTTGGATTTACAGGAAGAGAACAGGCAGCACCTATTTTATTAGATGGACTGTCCAAGTTAGAGTATCGAGGATATGATTCGGCTGGAATTGCTGTTCGTGATGGTGGGAATCCAGTTGAGATTGTGAAAGCAAAGGGACGACTTAAAATTCTTGCTGAAAAAACCAATGATGGGAAGGCAGTAATTGGTTCATGTGGAATTGGTCACACCAGATGGGCAACTCATGGAGAACCATCGGAAAATAATGCTCATCCTCATAGAAGTGATGATGGAAATATTGTAGCAGTACATAATGGCATTATTGAAAATTATCAGGAATTAAAAGAAAAGCTTGTGAGAAAAGGGTATACATTTTATTCCGATACAGATACAGAAGTTGCAGTTAAACTTATTGATTATTATTATACAAAATATGAAGGAACACCAGTAGATGCAATTAATCATGCTATGGTTCGTATTCGTGGCTCTTATGCTTTGGCAGTAATGTTTAATGAATACCCAGAAGAAATATATGTTGCAAGAAAAGATAGTCCGATGATTCTCGGAGTAGAAGATGGGGAATCTTATATTGCGTCTGATGTACCTGCTATCTTAAAATATACAAGAAATGTATATTATATTGGTAACATGGAGATGGCTCGTGTAAGAAAAGGTGAAATTACTTTCTATAATCTTGATGGAGATGAAATTGAGAAAGAATTAAAAACTATTGACTGGAATGCAGAAGCAGCAGAAAAAGCTGGATATGAACATTTTATGATGAAAGAAATCCATGAACAGCCAAAGGTTGTAGGTGATACAATTAATTCTGTTGTGAAAGAGGATTTTATTGATTTATCAAATGTGGGGCTTTCTGAAGAAGATATAAAAGAAATCAGTCAGATTTATATTGTTGCGTGTGGATCAGCTTATCATGTTGGTATTGCAGCACAGTATGTAATTGAAGATTTAGCCAAAATTCCTGTTCGTGTAGAACTTGGTTCTGAGTTTCGTTATAGAAATCCTTTGCTTGATAAGAATGGCTTAGTAGTAGTTATAAGTCAGTCTGGAGAAACAGCAGATAGTTTAGCAGCACTTCGGGAAGCAAAGGAAAAAGGAGTACGAACATTAGGAATTGTAAATGTAGTTGGATCATCTATTGCCAGAGAAGCTGATTCAGTATTTTATACTTTGGCAGGACCTGAAATTGCTGTCGCTACAACAAAGGCTTATAGTACACAGCTTGTTGCAACTTACGCTTTGGCAATCCAATTTGCAAAAGTTCGTGAAGAAATTTCAGAAGAAAGATATGTTGAGCTTATTAAAGAAGTAAAGACTTTACCAGAAAAAATTGCAAAGATTTTAGAAGATAAAGAACGTATCCAATGGTTTGCATCAAAACAGGTAAATGCCCATGATGTATTCTTTGTTGGAAGGGGCATTGATTATGCAATCTGTATGGAAGGTAGCTTAAAGATGAAAGAAATCAGCTATATTCATTCAGAAGCATACGCCGCCGGAGAATTAAAGCATGGAACAATTTCTTTAATTGAAGACGATATTTTAGTAGTCGGTGTATTGACTCAGCCAGAACTGTACGAAAAAACTATTTCTAATATGCTAGAATGTAAGAGTCGAGGAGCGTATTTGATGGGACTGACTACTTTTGGAAAGTATAACATTGAAGATACAGCAGATTTTACAGTCTATATTCCAAAGACAGATCCACTTTTTGCAACATCACTTGCAGTGATTCCATTGCAATTACTGGGATATTACATCAGTGTAGCTAAAGGCTTGGATGTAGATAAACCACGAAATCTGGCGAAAAGTGTAACTGTAGAATAATTATCTTTAAGGGAAAGAACAAATTATGAGAACAACATTAGTTATCATGGCTGCCGGTATCGGTTCCCGATTCGGCGGCGGAATCAAACAACTTGCTCCGGTTGGCTTAAATGGAGAAATCATCATGGATTATTCTATCCATGATGCAATCGAAGCAGGCTTCAACAAAATTGTTTTTATTATCCGTAAAGATATTAAGGACGCATTTAAAGAAGCAATCGGTGACCGCATCGAAAAGATTTGCAACAATCTTGATGTGGAGATTGCCTACGCATACCAGGAATTAAGCGAACTTCCAGAAGGTGTGGAGCTTCCTACAGGACGTACCAAACCTTGGGGAACAGGACATGCTGTTCTTGCCTGTAAAGAAGTTTTGCATGAGCCGTTTGCAGTTATCAATGCAGATGACTACTATGGAAAGGAAGCATTTGTTAAGCTTCATGATTTCCTTGTAGGTTATACACCAGAAAAAGCCAATCAGTTCTGCATGGCAGGCTTTATTTTAAAGAATACTTTAAGTGAAAATGGTGCCGTTACCAGAGGTATCTGCGAGACAAATGAGGAAGGCTATCTCACAGCAGTACATGAGACTTCCAATATTGTTAAGACTCCAGAAGGTGCAGCAGTAGATAACGATGGACAGCTCACTTCAATTAATGCAGAATCCTACGCATCCATGAATATGTGGGGACTTACACCGGAATTCATGCAGATTTTAGAAGATGGATTTAAAGAGTTCTTTGATAACATGGGAGACAAAGATATTCTGAAAGCAGAATATTTACTGCCAATCTACATAGATGAACTTCTTCAGGCAGGCAGAGTTTCCGTAAAAGTGTTAGATACGAATGACAAGTGGTTCGGAGTAACCTATAAAGAAGATAAAGACTATGTAGTGAAGTCATTTGCCAAATTGATAGAAGATGGTGTATATCAGAAGAATTTATTTGAAGATTTGAAATAAATAGTGAAGGAGAACAATGGGAAGTAAGATAATCGAAATATTTAATAAAATAGCATATAATGTATTATCAGCACTTTATCAGCCCTTCTGGGCTGCCGTTCTCCTTGCCTTTTCAATAATGTTCTTATATTTATATGGTAAGGAGCATGGATGGAAAAAGAATAATTTTATCCGAAATATGTTTGCAACATGGTGGAGAGAATTTAAAAGTTCTTCAAATTTTCGCCGAACATTCTTATTAGCTTTTTATACAGCAATGATATTACTTCGAACAGTTCTAAATCGTGAGATATGGTTTGATCCGCTTGGAAAGCTTTTGGGAGGATGGGGACTATATGAAGATGGACAGTTTACAACAGAATCTATAGAGAATTTCATGTTATTTGTTCCATTTTCTATTTTACTATTGTGGACATTTCAAAAAGAATTACTTGATGAATCTGAGAATATTAGATTTGGAAAAACCGTTTGGGAAGCCACAAAAGTTGTAGCAGTATTTTCTTTTATGATAGAATTTACTCAGCTATTATTCCATCTTGGGACATTTCAAATATCAGATCTGACCTATAATACACTTGGTGGAGCAGTAGGTGGTGTTATCTATTATTTGGGATATTGTCGAAAGCGAAAAAATAAAACAAAAAACAGAGGAAAGCTATAGCTGTCGGAGCATTAGAGGGATAGCAGGGAATCCTCTGTTTTAGGTGTAAGACGATTGGATTCACATGGAAATAGGAGCTGAAAATGGCAGGAAGACCAAAAAAGAAACCAGAATATAATCCAGAACTTCAATTTAATAATTTTCTTCAAGAGTTAAGAGATGCCTATGAAGATGCAGATTCATTAAGATCACTGGCAGATGAGTTAGATATTAGTCTGCTTAAACTCCGTAAGCTACTTATTACTGCAGATGTATTTACATCAGATATATGTACAGAAATCAATGATCTACATCAGTCAGGAAAAAAGATTCCGGAGATTATGAAACTCACAGGTCTTTCCAGAGCATCGGTACATTCCTATTTGCCCTACACAAAGGGTCTTTATAATGCTGCAGAGATAAGCCTAAATGCGGAGCGGTGCCGGACATATAAGAATAGACAAGAGGAGGTTCGGCTTCTACAGGAAATACCATCAGAGGAAAATTTGTGGCAGGCTGTGATTGCATTTCAGGATTATCCATTTAAAACGGTGACAGAATTACCGTTCCGATATAAATTAAAAGTTGGTAAAAACGGAGAGTATAACAGAGAGCTGATGATAGATCGTAGAGAGAAAAGTAAGAGTCTTGCTTGGAGTAGTGTGGTGCTGGCATTTGAAAATAGTAAGAGGATTTCAGAAGAAGTGAAGAAACCGAAAGCACTTGGAGATATTAGAGGAGTTTCATATATTTATTCTATACTATGGCGATTTGGCTTGATCAGAGTGCCGGAAGCAATAGAGAAGAAAATGGGAAAGCAGAGATAAATCCCTGCTTCATTGCTTGCAAGTGATTAGATTAACATGGATATATTAAAGAGTTTCTCGTAAAATAGAAAACGCATCAATGATTCCTTGCTTATAGGCAATACGGACATATTCTATAGATGCAATGTTTTCTGCTGTGATAGCGGCATCAACCGCATCCCATTGCTGGGGAGTTAGATTTAGCTCCTGCATTTTTTCATTGACTTTATTACAGTTTTTCTGAGCTTTTTGATATTTTTTATCTTGTCTGAGTGCGGCAGGTAATCCTGTTTCCATGCGAAAAGAGGCAAGCTGATCCAGAATACTTTCTGATGATGACAGACTGTTTTTAACATTATGAATGAAATATTCTGTGAGTGCCTTATAGAGATTCTTTTTTAGTTTCTGTTCTTTTTTGCTCATTAGGTAAATTCCTCCCTTAAGGTTGTGCAAGTAAATAACGGTATAACGTTAATTTATCATCAGTTTGCGGAAATGTCAACGGCACACCGTTAATAAACAAAAGGGAAATCCTTTATACTGAATATATATTGTGATTTAAGGAGAATTTACATGACGTATTCAGATGCCATAATAAAGAGATTAAGTGACTTGTGTGCTGACAGAGGGATAACAATAAACAGACTTGCAACATTATCGGGGATTACACAATCAACAATCAACAGCATGATGAATGGAGAAACAAGGAATCCTAAACTGAAAACTTTGCGTAAGATTGCCATGGGCTTAAATATGACTGTTTCTGAATTGCTGGATTTTCCAGAAATGAATGAAATGGAGTTCGAAGATGAGTGAAAGAAAATATGTTCGAAAAAATTTTGGAAATGTATTGACTTCCGTATATATGTTCGGTATAATACAGCTATCAGAAACGTATCGTTTCCGATAGAAAGGTAAGGTGAAAAGATGCGGCATAAGAGCGAAGAGTTAATGCAGCAGATATTGAATTACGCTGAGAAGTTTTTATTGCTGAATCATCGTTCACCTTATACCAGCGAAATTGCAGATGCGCTCGGTATAGTCAAGAGTACAGTATACAGATACCTCGTTGAGATGAACGAAAGAGGAATGTTGAGCTACCATAACGGGGAGATTGTTACTGAGAGGACGGAGAAGTTATCTTCGGATACAAAACCGGCGGCGGTGCTTGGATCAGTGTCCTGTGGTATGCCGCAGCTTGAGGAGGAATATGTAGAAGAATATGTTTCTCTGCCGGTTTCACTATTTGGAGATGGAGAGTTCTTTATCTTGCGGGCGAATGGAGATTCTATGACTGGAGCAGGTATCCATAGTGGAGACATGGTTGTTATCCGGAAGCAGAATACAGCTTCAGATGGTGATATTGTTGTTGCTCTGGTGGAGAATGAATCGACATTGAAGCGGTTTTTTCTTGATACGGAAAGAAGGTGTGTACATTTACATCCGGAGAATCCGAAGTATCCGGAAATTTACACGCAGAATTGCAGTATTCAAGGTGTTGCTGTTCATGTGATTAAGTCATTGCAAAAGTGATGATAGAGTGACAGCAGCAGGTGTAAGTTGCGATGAGATTGTCAGAGCAGATCCCAGTGAAAACAGGATATAACAGGTGGCATGGCTCGATGCTGCGGAATCGCCTGTTATTTACTCATCAACGGTTTTCAATTTCCCTTATCCGTTTGAGTGATAGTATGTGTAGATATTACTTGGAGGATTGATTGATGAGCGAAGAAGATGTATTAGTTGTAACCTGCCCAGTATGTGGCAAAGTAACTCAGAAAAGTATTTTTACCTATTCAGAAGTGAGATGTCAGAGATGCCACAGAGATCTGACGGCATTTGCAGACCTTGGTGTTGTAGTTGGCATTGATATGAATAAGAAGCGTTCTAAGGAAGATGTAGACCGTCTGGAGCGTTATATGACACATCTGGTAGGCGTGATTCGGAACTGTAAGAGTTCTGATTGAATGACAGCATGGATGGTCAGAAGAGAATATTGGATGCAAGGAATGAGAATATTTATGAACTGTAAGATTGGACAGCAGAATCCTCAGATGCAGCGTAGATATTCAAGAGTTTGCTGAACGTGTTGGAGATGGCACAGAATCATCAGGAACCCGGCAAAACATATGCAGCTATCTGTAAAAAGACAGGAATATTGTCTTTATACAGAAGAAGCATGATGTTTTGCCGTTTTTTTATGTTTAAAAATGGAAATTTATGTGAAAAAACTGTGTATTTGTGGACAAAAAGATTTCAAATGTGTTAAAATTCATTTGCATTAATCGTAACAATTATTTGACTTCACAGACATTTAGAGGTTCGATACTTTTGGTTTATTTCGTTTGATACAGGTGTAGTGTCCTGCCGGAATAAACGGTAAATGTATTTTACACAGACATTATAGGCAGAGGATGACAGAAGTTGTGCCTAATCAAGCCTATGATGCATGGAATGTAAAATCTTTGCTGTTTATTCCGGTTTTTTTGTTCTCAGAAGATTATGTCAGAAAGGGGGTATTGCACGATTTGAAAGAGATACGATCAGAAGAACGGATTGCCTTTGGAAATTCGCTGAGCGAGAAGCGTAGAGAAAGTGGTCTTTCTCAGGAAGAACTGGGACAGATCATTGGCAAAAGTTCTAATGCAATATCCCGATATGAGAATGCAGAGAACACTATGGATGTACATACTTTTGCAAAGACAGTGAATGCCTTGAAAATAAGTCCGTATGAGTTGTTACTGGAATTGGAAGAACCGGAGAGAAATCCAGAAGTCGTATCTCTGATCTTTGAACTGGGGAGGCTGGAACATAAGAAACAGAAAGTGGTACTGGAAACAATGAAAGCGATGATAAACAGCCTGTCCTCGATGGAATAGAAAATTTTATGCCGTTGCAGATTCTTTTTTATAAAGAGTTTGCAGCGGTATTTTTTTGCTTTTTTACAGGTTCCACAGATGTGGGGTGGGAAGCATGAAGATTCCCCACATCTGATGAGGTATAGCAAAAATGTTTATTTTATAATCATTTCATCAACAGCAGACAGGCTGATAAGAACAGGAGGACAGAAGATGACACTGGAAGAAGAACTGAGATTTCGCCGGATGTGTCCCTATGATGCTTTTGGAGATTACTCGGATGTATTGAAGGAAATTCGTCAGAAAGAGAAGGAGAAAAAGACGGATACCGTATCAATAACAAATAGAAATAAATAAGGCTGGATAAATATGGTGTAACACTTATGCCATAGTTTTCCATAGAGAAGGCAGCAGGCTGGAACTTCGGTTCCGCTAATAAAAAAATTAGCGGAATCGGGGTCTATTTAGCTTAGCTGCCTTTCTTTTTGCCACCGATTCAGCAGGAAAGGTGGCAAATTATGCTGACATTAAGAGAGTTAAAGAAAATGATCCAGACACCGGAGAAGAACGAAAAGATACCTACGGATAAGCTACTGAAGGAGAGAAAGATTCCGGTAGTTGCTTCTAAGAAGATTGGAAACGGAGAGAGAATGGCACTCGTAGCGGTGTACCAGAATGGGTATGCGATGTATCAGACAGCAGGAAGGGTAACGGTTTTTCCAGTGAGTAGCTGTCGATATGAGTATGAATCGGTAATGAACGGAAAAACAGTCCGGATGGAGGAAAGTTTCTTTGATGAAAAGGAATGGTATCTGAGTCTGCTAATGATCGGGGAGGACCGTATTGTCAGCAATAGTTTAAGTCGTGACCGTAACCATAAATGTTTTTCTTATCATGCGATTGCAGAAGATTATGGGGAGCTGGAAGACAAACTTACAAAAATAGAGGAACAGGTCAGTCAGGAGCAGATGGTTGAACTGCTGATGAGTGTATTGACGGAAAAACAAAAGGAGATATTGAAAAAGGTTTACTGGGAACAGAAAACGCATAAGCAGATTGCGAGTATGTATGGAATGAGTAGAAGCAGTGTGTCTGATGCAGTGCATAAAGCATTAATGAAAATATCCAGGAGTTTTGATGAAAATGGAGAACCGAGATGATTTTGAGAAAAAAATAAAAAAATTTCAATTTTTGCCGTCCAAACACCCTCTGAAACTTGCAATTAGTGGAGAGGTAAACATCTGAAAGAAAATCTTTAAGATAATCCTAATCCGGCGAACCTTGATAACTGAATAAAAGGTCAGAAGGGAGCGGATGCTCAGTTACGCATTCTGCGACCAGCAAAAGTTTTCTTCTGATCGGAAAATGCTCAATCCTTATTTTTGTTATGCCCGGTTCGCCGGGCGATGACAGTAGACTATGCGCCGGAACTTTTGCATGATGCAGGCTCCGGCGTATGACTGTGCTGTTATCAGAAGTGATGTTCGCACAAATAATTTAAAACGGAGTGATGCTTATGATTGTATCAGACAGGTGAAAGCCTGTAAATCAGTAACAGAAAAATAAAACAAAGTGAGGTATTGAGAAATGAAAGGATCTTGGAAAAGAGTAATGTCTGGTGTGCTGTCTGTTCTTACGATTGCAACCACAGTATTTCAGCCGATTACAACTTATGCAGCAGAACCGGATAATACGGCTTCTTCTTTTGAATCTCAGTATCCGGAACTGGAAACGGTGAAGGATAAACTGGCAGAGGATGAGATTGTGACAGCCAGTGATTATACGGTGGAATATGGTTCTGATTTTGACATCAAAGTTGATTTTTCCGGTATAGAGGGAATCAATGATGCCAAGGTAAAGATAGAACTTTATGAAGCGAAGAATGAAGCAGGTGAAGATTTTGATATAGGCAGGGCAGATACCTATAAAGCAGTTTATAAAGTAGAGCCAGTCAGTGGAAATCCGTCTTATCGTGTCAGCAGAAATGTGACAGTAAGGGAAGCGGAAACGGAAGCCGTAACAATGTCAAATACTTCTGAGAATACTACGGGTGAAGGTAATGCCGGAGAAACGGAGGATATTGGAACTGCAGATGATGAAGAGACGGACAGGCAGACAGAAACAGAAGTAGTGACTGATCTCACAGAAGAATCGGAAACGACAACAGACGAAGAAACTGGACTGACAGTTTCTGATGTGATGGAACAGGCTGACGAGGAAGGGATTGACCTTTATTCCTTAGATGAAGGGGAATCAGTTACTTTTATGGCAAGGGTTGCATCTACGACAAGCACCAAGAAAGTAACAGTGACAAGAGGAGCCTGCTATCAGTATTCTGATTATGGTTACGGAAGTTATCTGACTTATCAGTACACTGTAAAGTTTGGAAGTGTTTCTGCTACTGCTTACTGTATTCAGCCGGAAAAATCCAGTCCAGGAAGTGGAACTTATGATATTACCAAGCTGAGTGATGGTAAGAAACTTGCGAAAGTCTGCTATTACGGAACAAAGGCATCCGGTGATGATGGATTTTTTACAGAAGAGAATGGCTATGGAAATCTGAGTACAGGAGCAAGATTTATCCTGGTGCATCTGGCAGCATCTTATGCCAACAGTGGAGATTCTGCTTTTTCCGGTGCAAGCAGCAAAGCAAAAACACTTGCTATGAAACTGTATAATTACTGTATTTCGCAGCCAAATATTCCAGATGTTGAGATGAGCTTTTCAGATGCGAATGTGACTGCCTATGTGGATGGCAGCAGCCAGAGAACAAAGGAGATTACTTTTAAGGCAGATGAACTGCAAAGTATCACAATGAAACTTCCAAGTGGAGTAAAGCTTCATAATGTGACAACAGGAAAGACAAGCAAGGCAGGAGAATCCGTAGTGATCAGTGGCGGAACAAAGTTCTATCTGTCTGCACCGCTTACTCAGGTAAGTGATGTAGCAGGAAGCTGGTCCGCTACAATGAAGGGAAGTATCACAAAAGATTATTCTGCTTATAAGATCAGTACTGGTTCTGGTTCACAGGATCTGGCATTGGTGTTTGGCGAAGGTGTCGATGATGAAAAGTATGTGGACTTTAAAGTGACATGGGTACAGTATGCCAGTGTGAAAGTCATTAAAAAGGATTCCAAAGCAAATGCAAAATTGTCCGGAGCTGTATTTGGCTTATACAGTGATGCAGACTGTAAGAACCTGATTACAAAACTGCCTGCAACGGATGCGAATGGAGAAGCATCTGCACAGATCGTTAAGACACAGGATACAGTTTATCTGAAAGAGATTACTGCACCAAGCGGTTATCGTATTAATGCTACAGCCTACAATGTGAAGCTGGAAGTCAGCAAGACGACTACGGTAACTGTTCCGGATGAAGAACAGCTTGGACAGCTTACTGTATATAAAGAGGGTGAAGTTCTCACAGGTGCAGATGTGACAGAAAACGGAACAACATTCCGATATGAAAAACGCCGACAGAAAGGTGCTGTTTATAATGTTTATGCCGGAGCAGATATTACAACTGCTTATGGTACAAAAGTTTACAGTAAAGGTGATCTGGTAAAGGAGAATCTGACAACAGATTCCAATGGTGCTGTGATTCTTAAAAATCTGCATCTTGGTACATATGTTGTAAAGGAAGTACAGGCTCCGTCCGGTTTTTATAATGCAGGGGAAGAAAAGACAGTAAAACTTGCTTATGCAGGACAGAATGTAGAAGTGGTATTTTCTGAAACAACTTTTACGAATGACAGACAGAAAGCAGAAGTTATTGTGACAAAGCAGGATAAGGATACAGAAAATCCTCTGAACGGAGGTATTTTTGGAATTTATGCTGCCAGTGACATTACAAATGTGGACGGTACTGTAGTTGCAAAGAAAGGCACACTGATTGAAAAGGCAACCACTGGAACAGATGGAAAGGCAAAATTCAATGCAGATCTTCCGCTTGGATTTTCCTATGAAGTTAAGGAAGAACAGGCTCCAACAGGATATGTGAGAAATACGGAAGATGTTTACCAGTTTGCTTTTTCATATACAAACGATAAGGAAGCAAAGGTGACATTTAACCATACTTTTAAAAATGAACGTGTGACAGCAAAGATCTCTTTACAGAAGCTGGATGCAGAAACAAAGAAAGCAGTTCCGCAGGGAGATGCGACTCTGGAAAAAGCAGTTTATGGACTGTATGCCAGAGAGAACATTGTCCATCCGGATGGTGCAACCGGTGTGATGTATAAAGCAGGAGATCAGGTGGCAACACTTACTACGGATGAAAATGGACAGGCTTCCGTCAGCGGGCTGTATCTTGGAAGTTATTATGTGAAAGAGATTACACCACCAACCGGTTATCTGGCAGATGAGAATGAATATGACCTTTCCTGTGATTATGAGGGGGATATGACTGCTGAGGTGAAGCGTGAGTGTACTTCGCTGGAACAGGTAATGAAACAGCCATTTCAGATCATCAAAGCAGCCAATAATGGAAAGACCGATGCGGATTTACTGAAAGGGGCAGGATTTAGTGCTTATCTGGTATCTTCTCTGAAGGTGAAAGAAGATGGCAGTTATGATTTTGATTCTGCAAAACCAGTAGTGATCGGAGATAATGGTGCAACGGAAATCTTTACAGATGAAAAAGGATATGCCTGCAGTATTGCAATCCCATATGGAACATATGTAGTGCGTGAAACAACAACACCGCATAATTATACTCCGGTAGATGATTTTACAGTCAGCATTACAGAAAATAATCCAAACACACCGCAGACATGGCGTGTGCTTTTAGATGATGAATTTGAAGCCAAACTGAAAATTATCAAAAAGGATGATGAAACAAAGAAAGCGGTACTCCAGAAAAATACAGAGTTCAAAATCTATAACATGGACACTGGAAAATATGTGGAGCAGGTAACGACTTATCCGACTACTGTGAAGCATAAGTCTTATTTTACAGATGAGGATGGATATTTGATCCTTCCACAAAATCTGAAAATCGGGCATTACCGCATTGAGGAAGTAAATGCACCTTATGGATATACGCTCAATGAGAATTACTATGAGGTTGATGTGGATTCCAATACAGCATATCAGATGGACGGTACTTCCGGGGATGTGATCATCGAGGTTTCCTATGAGAATCATCCGGTAAAGGGTGAATTGAATATTGTGAAAAAAGGTGAAGTTCTTGATGGTTTTAAAGACGATTTTACTTACCAGAGTGAGAATCTGGAAGGTGCAGTCTTTGAGGTTTATGCGGCAGAAGATATTTATACTGCGGATTTCCAGAAAGATGACAATGGAAACCGTATCTTAGAGTATGCTGCCGGAACACTGGTAGGAACGGTTACAACTGATAAAGATGGAAAGGCACAGATTGCGGATCTTCCTCTTGGAACTTATAAAGTTGTCGAAAAGACAGCACCAGATGGTTTTGTGTTAAATGAGGAAGCACAGACAGTTACTTTCTCTTATAAAGACCAGGATACAGCAGTGATCGAGCAGACAGCAGCCTTTGACAATGACCGTCAGAAGGTAGAAGTATCTGTTGTAAAAAAAGATGCAGAAACGGATGCGGTTATTGCTGGTGCAGAGTTTGGTCTGTATGCAAAAGAGGATATTCTGGCACATGAAAATGTGCTTGTGAAAGCAGATACACTTCTTGGAAAAGCAGTTACTGATGAGGATGGCAAGGCAGTCTTTGACCTAGACCTGCCATTTGGCAAATATTATATCAGAGAACTTGCAGCACCGGCAGGTTATGTATCTTCGGATGAAACACTGGATGTCACTGCAGCTTATCAGGGACAGGATGTGAAAGTAATAAAACTTGCATCTGAATTTAAAAATCAGCCAACCAAAATCACAGTGAAAAAATCTGACATTACAACAGGAGTTGAACTTTCCGGAGCAACACTGACAGTTCTCGATAAGGATAAAAATGTAATAGATACATGGAAATCTGTAAAGGGTGAGGAACATCTGATTGAGCGGCTGACTGTGGGTGAAACATATACTCTTCGTGAAGAAATGGCTCCTTATGGTTATCTGAAAGCGGAGGAGATTACCTTTACTGTAGAGGATACTGCTGAAATCCAGAAAGTGGAAATGAAAGATGATGTGCCGACTGGAACTCTGATTATCAATAAGAAGGGTGAATTTCTGGAAAAAGTATCTGCACTTGATTCCGTAGGTGGATGGTTCAGCCATTTATTTGAATATATTTCCGGTTCCCTGAAAGAAGTTACTTTTGAGGTTTATGCACTGGAAGATATTAAAGCTGCGGATGGTGAGAGTGAAGATTATTACAAGAAAGATGATCTGATAGCAACGATCACGACAGATGAAACAGGAGTGGCAAAACTGACAGATCTTCCGCTTGGCAAATATTATGTCAAAGAAAAGGAAACGGCAAACGGCTATGTACTGGATGGTACAGCTCGTGAGATTGACCTGACATACCGGGATCAGGATACTGCCGAGGTAACTTATTCTTCCGACTGGCAGAATAACCGTCAGAAAGCGGAAGTAAAGGTGCTGAAAAAAGAAAAGGATTCTGACAGGGTACTGGAAGGTGCAGTATTCGCTCTTTGCAATAAAGAGGACATTGTAAATGCAAATGGTGATGTCATTCTGAAAGCAGATACCGTTATTGAGGAGCAGGCTACGGACAAAGAGGGAAAACTGACATTTACGGCAGATCTTCCGATTAGTTACACTTACTATGTCAAAGAAACTTCCCCGGCACCGGGATTCGCAACAACGGATCAGGTACAGGAGTTTACTTTTGAATATGATGGTGCAGATAAGGAAACACTGTCTTATGAGTTTACCTTTGAAGATGAACCAACAGTTGTGGAGATTACAAAAACTTCTTTGACTGATGGAAAGGAACTGGAAGGGGCGAAACTGGAAGTGACGGATGAAGATGGCAAGGTGGTAGATTCATGGACTTCCGGAAAAGAGGCTCATATTATTAAAGAGCTTGTTGCAGGAAAGAAGTACACTCTGACGGAGACAAAACCGGCAGATGGTTATGTGACTGCGGAGAGTATTACTTTTACAGTAGAAGATTCTTCTAAAGCACAGAAAATCGAGATGAAAGATGATGTGACGAAAGTGCAGATTTCCAAAACGGATATTTCTGGGAAGGAACTTCCAGGAGCGAAGCTGACCATTCTTGACAAAGACGGAAAGGTCGTAGAAAGCTGGACTTCTGAAGAGAAAGCACACTATATCGAGATGCTTCCGATCGGAGAATATACACTTCGTGAAGAAACAGCACCGGACGGTTATCTGGTGGCAGAGGATGTGAAGTTCACTGTAAAAGATACCGGGGAAATTCAGAAAGTTGTGATGAAGGATGAAGCTAAGCCGACGGAAACGCCAACGGAGACACCAACAGAAACTCCTTCTGAGACACCGGAAACAACGGATACTCCATCCAGTACAATATCTACTGATGCACCCAAAACAGGTGATGACACACCTGTGATGTTCTGGATTCTGCTTGCAGGATTAGGAATGATCGGATTTGGAACATCTGCGGTATATTTACGTAAAAAAAGAAAAAAATAAGTAACTGTAAGGTTTTGAAACAGGATAGGGGCATTTATGGGCAAAAACAGTTCATAAATGCCCTTTTTCATAACAGATGTATCTGTGGAAAGCTGGTAGTGGCAGATTCCCAGAAAAAGAAGAACAGGAGGAACAGATAAAATGAAAACAGTATTGATCGCTGCATCTGTTGCGGTGTTTTTAGTATATGGATTTGTCATGTACTGCTGTATCAAAGTAGGTGCAGAATCGGAGAAAGACTATGACAGACTGACAAAGGGTGAGGGAAAGGAAAATGGCGGTTAAGAATCATTGGAAGCCATGTAAGGGCTGTCCTTATGGCAAATATCATCCCTGCCTTGGATATTGTATTGCAAAAATACTGAAAGAAGTGAAGGAGCATCGGAATACCGGATAAAGACTGCATATTTCCTTACCATTATGGGGAGGAAGCAGAACAATATACTTTTTACCGGATTCCTAAAATTCTATTTACCAGTCCGAAGTTCAGAAAGTTGTCCTGTGAGGCAAAACTGCTGTATGGATTGTTACTCGACCGGATGCAGCTTTCAGTGAAGAACCGATGGCTGGATGCAGATGGAAAGGTTTATATCTATTTTTCCCAGGAACAGATTGCGGAAATGATGGGTTGTGGGCTGAAAAAGGTCGGAAGCCTGCTTGCGGAGCTTGACAGCAGAAAGGGAATCGGACTGATAACAAGGATACGGCAGGGTTTGGGAAAACCGGACAGGATTTATGTACGACGGTGCATCTGTGTAGATTTATCAGAAGGGAATATCCAGACACGTCAAAATGACATTTCTGGATATATCAAAATGGCAGATACAGATATGTCCAAAGTGCCGGGTAATGATACTGATAAGAATAAGACTGAGATAAATGATACTGAGTATCTATCTTTTCTTTCTGCGGATGAGAGTGAAGAAAGCCGCAGGAAACAGATAGAAAGAGAAGCGTATTACAAAATTATCTGTCATAACATCGGGTACGAGTACCTGATAGAAGAATGTGACAGGGAAATGCTGGATGAGATTGTTGCATTGGTGGTGGATGTTATCAGTTCAGACCGGGAATTTATCTGGATTGGCAGAGATAGGAAACCATTTGATGTGGTAAAAAGTCAGTTTTTAAAATTAAATGCAGAACATATCCGGTTTGTGATGAAATGTCTAAGAGAAAACACCAGTAAAGTGGTGAATATCCGGCAGTATCTTCTCACAGTTTTGTATAATGCACCGCTTACGATTAGTAATTATTATTCCGCATTGGTGCAGCATGATATGTATGGTAATGAAGATTGATTCGATATAAAGGAGCAGACGAAAATGAAAGAAAAGGATAAAGTGCTTCAGGCATTATGTGATGGTCTGGGCGAAAATTATAAACTTATGGAGATTGACCTGGAGCTTTGTATTTACAGAAACTTTGGAAATCGCTTTGAAGTAGAAGTCAGTGGAGTACATACAGCCAAGCAAAATAAAAAAGCAACAATCTACCTGTGGTGTATGGATGAAACAGGTGCCCATGGGTACATCATTAAAAAAGTTGGTGAAGTTCCAAGAAACAAAATTGGTAAAACGGTGGAGGAACTGTATGAATATAGTGAGAACCTGATCAGCCAGGGATATGACTGTTATGAGAAAGTACAGGCTTATCTGAAAGAGCTGGTAAAGAAAGAACAGATTAAGAAAGAGGAGGACAACGGTGCAAGATGAAGTAAATGAAAAAACGGTATCCCTGTGTATCCGGGGTGGAAAGATAACTGCCCAGTTGCTTAAAGCTGCCATGAGAAAAGCTCTTGCCCAGATGGAACAGGAGAAAGCAAAACAGAAGCAGCAGAGTAAAGTACAAAAACAGCAGGATGACAAGACGAAGGATAAATCTTATCGAGGAAAACAAACCATGGATAAGCTGATGCGGCAGAATGTACAGCTTTCCAATATTGAAATTACTGATGGGAATATCAAATCTTTTGAACGGGTGGCGAAAAAGTACAGTATTGATTTCAGTCTGAAAAAAGATACGACAGCAAAGCCGCCGAGATATTTTGTTTTCTTCAAAGCAAGGGATGCAGATGTCATGACCGCAGCATTTAAGGAATACACTGGTAAATCTCTCAATAAGACAAAGAAACCGTCTGTAAGGACAAAACTGAAGGATGCGATCACACAGGCGAAGGATAAGAACCGAGAACGGGAGAAAACGAAGCAGAAAGAAAAGGAGCCGACACTATGAACCGATTTCAGAAGATGCGTAAAGTATGCAAGGGGTATCTGGAGAGAATCCCGCCACTGCTTATGCAAGGCTTTCAATGGGGAGCTGACTGGCTGAGAGAAAAAATCTTAGATTTAGGGGAGTATCTGAAAAGAAATTCCCTGCGGATACTGGCATTGAATACTCCTTATGTCATAATCTTTTATCTGGTAGATAAAGAAGCATGGCTGTATCAGTATTGTCAGGGAGATTCATCGGTGGAACGGCTGATGGTGCTGCTTTTGAATTTTCAAATGGCATTTACTTCTGTTCTGCCTAGCATAGAAAAGATGCCACTACTGGCAGGTTTTACCGGGGCATTGGCTGTAAAACTTCTGGTTATGATGAAGATGAAAAATGCCAAAAAGTTCCGACAGGGAGAAGAGTATGGTTCGGCAAGATGGGGAACTGCAAAAGACATTGCACCCTTCATTGATCCAATATTTGAAAACAATATTCTTCTTACTATGACGGAAAGGCTGACCATGAACAGCAGACCAAAGCTGCCGAAATTTGCAAGGAACAAGAACGTGATTGTAATCGGTGGCTCCGGTTCCGGTAAGACAAGATTCTATGTAAAGCCTAATCTGATGCAGATGGGAAAATACATCAGTTATGTCGTGACCGATCCCAAGGGAACGATTATTATTGAGTGCGGCATGATGTTAGTAAGGAATGGATATAAGATAAAAGTGCTGAATACCATCAACTTTTCAAAGAGTATGCACTACAACCCTTTCCATTACATCCGGTCAGAAAAGGATATTTTAAAATTGGTGAATACGATTATGGTAAATACAAAAGGGGAAGGCGAGAAGTCCAGTGAAGATTTCTGGAGTAGTGCGACTCGTTCGCAGACGGTAAAAAGTCTGCGCACGAGCAACGGTTTTCCG
>ERZ894232.338-NODE-338-length-65720-cov-12.411620_pt1 | contig 65720 bp, 59 predicted proteins | sample MGYA00380296_ERZ894232 | MGnify/ENA primary metagenome ERZ894232 (study PRJEB32331, sample SAMN06328433) | human gut metagenome | biome: human gut microbiome; feature: stool | host: Homo sapiens | collected 2014-08-14 ...
GGTTGGGGGGGGTGTTGGAGGCTTGCCCGGTGCTACGCGGGCCTTGCCGTGGGCCGTGTATGGCGCGCTTGGCGCGACGGTCGCGGCAAAAAAAGTTTGCTACCGGCGCTTGTTCTTGAAGAAGAGCGGCGGGAAGGGGCGGGCGCGCTTACGGTCGCTGGTCGTGGCCTTGGCGATGAGCTCGTCAGGGATGGGGACATCCGCGCGGGCGCTTTCGAGCGGGTTGACGTCGGCCGCCGCCACGGGGTCCATGACGGGCACCTCGGGCTTGACCTCGGCCTCGCGGTAGCGGCGCATCATGTCCGCCTGGAGCTGCTGTGCCGAGGGCGGGGTCCAGATCACGGCGTTGGCGCCGGCTTGCACCGTCTCGCGCACCGAGAGCGACGAGCGCCCGCCCGAGGCGATGAGCGGCAGGTTGGGGTAGGCCTCGCGCAGTTGGCGCAGGACGGCGGGGGTGTCCTTGCCGGCGGCGACGTTCAGGATCTTGGCGCCCGCCTTGACCTTGGCGTGCGCCACCGCGTCGCAGCGCACGACCGTGGCGATGACGGGGATGTCGATGATGGCGCAGATCTGCTCGATCATCTCGGGCGGGGCGGGGGAGTTCACCACGACGCCCGCGGCGCCCTGCATCTCGGAGACGGCGGCGAGCTGCACGGCGCGCTTGCCCGTGGTGGTGCCGCCGCCCACGCCCACAAAGACCGGGGCCTCGGAGGCCGTGAGCAGCGCCTGCGTGATGGCGGGCTGCGCGGTGAAGGGGTAGACGGCAAAGATGGCGTCTGCGTTCGAGTTGCGGATGACCGCGACGTCGGTGGTGTAGAGCAGCGACTTGATGCGACGGCCAAAGAGCGTGAACCCGCCGCATTCCTCGAGTTCATCAGGCACGCGCAGGGGAGCCTTGCGCAGGCGTCCCTCGATGGGCGAGGGCTCCATGGGGAGCAGGCCGCCCGGCGTCACGGCGAGCTCGGGCTCGGAAAACTCGTCCGCGAGCTCCACCTCGGAAAAGTCGATGGTCGCCTCGATGGTCTCGGGCACCTCGGCGCTCACGGTGACGGGCTCGTCGATTTCCTCCGCGGGTTCAATCTGGGCGGCGTCTTCGTCCCGTTCGATGGCGGGAACGCTGGTCGCGCTCGCGCTTTCGACATTCGCCCCGCTTGCCATCTCGGCGCTCATGCGCGCCGCGGCGTCAGGTCGCGGGTCCGGTACGGAGGTTCGGGCGGCTGCGCCCGTCAGTTCATCGGTCATGGTGCTCCCTCAGACGAGAAGGATACGTGCCGAACCATTGTACCCGCCTGCATGGGGCTAATTCGCGTGCGGGCGCGCACATCTGCTCTCCATCGCTCTGTGGTTTGCGTAGCTCGGTGGATGGTGCGGCGCAATCTGCTATGCTGAACCCGCAGTATGCGCGATAAGGTGTGTTTGCTCCTGCGCGGCGTGCGGGTCGCGGCGCGCGTGCCCCTGAGCGGCGCGGATCCCGCGCGCGGGTCCCCTGCATACGCGCGGGCCGCGGCACGCGACAGGTGTGTCCCTCGTGCGGTGCGTGGATCGCGGCGCGTGGCGAGCGTGCCCTTTTGTTCGGTGCGCGGACCGGGGCGCGTGGCGCTCGTGCCCCCTGTGCGGTGTCTGGCTTGCGGTGCGTGGCGCGTGCGCCCCTTGTGCGGCGCCCAGTTTTCGGCTTGCATCTCAAGGCATGCGGCCCGCGGCATGCGATGGGCGCGCCCCCTGTGGCACGCAGGCTGCGGAATATAGTGCGCATGGTGTGTCTTGCGCTCGATTTGTATCGGAAGGGATGGTGTCCGTCATGGCCGCTCTCGACATCTTGGCCCCTGTGCTCGTGATCGTCGCCGCGATTGCCGCCGTGACGATCGCGTACCTCGCCTTTACCGCCCTCAAGGACCGCAGCGATCGCAGGCGTGACGAGGAGCTCATGAACGGGTATCGCTCCAAGCGTCGATAGCGCATCTTTTTGGCAAGCGCCTTCGATCGCCCCTTGATGGGTGCATGGTATGGAGGGGTGCCCTGCATTGAGGGCGCGCCGCTTCAAGGGCATATCGCATCTTCGGTGCAACTTGCCTCCAGCCCAAGAAGCATTGAGGGCTCGCTGTATAAATGGTATGTCGAATTGATGACGGCAGGCATCGATGTCGCACTCGACATCAAGGTCATTTGAAATAAAACGCTCCCGGCGTGGGGAGCATCCGGCATGGGCTTATCCCGCTTGGGGTTTCCGCCGCGGGGTGATTCCGACATGGTGCCCATCCCGTGTCGACGACGCGCGGCGTGGGGAGCGTCCGGCGCGGATGCTCCCCGATTAGAGCGTTCTTGCGCAACGCTGCCTATGTACGAGCCTTTTTCCTGATAACGGCAACGTAGAAGCCCTCGAAGAGGCGCGTGGGCGCGACGGTGAGCGTGCCCGCAAGCGCGCATTCGTGCTCGAGCGCGGGGCAACGGAGCGGGCCGCTCCCGGCGTTCGCGAGGATCGCGGGGCGAACCTCATCCTTGGCTGCGCGGGGACGTTCGGGCTGGTCGTCGGCCTCCGTCTCGGCGGGTGCATCGAGGAGAATCGGCGCGACCTCGCAGTCGCGATGGCGCTTGAGCGCGGCGCGGACCTGATCGTCGTTTTCCTCGGCAAGAACGGAGCACGTGGAGTAGACGAGCGTGCCACCGGGTTTAAGGACGGTGAGGGCGCGGTCGAGTAGCGCGCGCTGCGATTTGGTCACCTTGGCGAGAAGCTGGGGCGTCATACGCTTCTCGGCGCGCTCGTCTCCGGCTCGATACGTTCCCGTCCCGGTGCAGGGCGCGTCGAGCAGAATCTGGTCGAAGCTGAAGAACTCGTCGAGCTTGCGGGCGTCGGTGCGCATGACGTTCACGTTGGCGGCGCCGAGTTTGTCGAGGTTGTAGGTGAGTTTTTCCGCGCGCGGCGCGCTCATCTCGCAGGCGGTGAGGTGCGCGGCGTTTCCGGTAAGCGCCGCTATCTGCGCGGTCTTCCCGCCGGGGGCGGCGCACATGTCGAGGATGTCGGCGCCGGCGCGGGGTTCAAGCAGGAGCGGGGGCAGCATCGACGAGAGGCTTTGCAGGTAGATATGCCCCTCGTGGTAGATGTCGAGCTCCCATAGGTCGCGCTCGCGCGCATCGCGCACAACGAGGGCGTCGTCGTACCACGGCACGCGCTCGTATACGATGTCGCGCGCGTTAAGGTCGCGGCACACGTCGTCGACAGTTGCTTTGAGCGTGTTGGCGCGCAGGGTCACGGGGCGTTCGAGCGCTTCCCGGTAACCCGTCTCGACGATAGTGCGTGTCTGCTGGTCAAGGTGCTCGATCAGTTGCATGGTGTGGCTCCAATGGTGTGATGCTCGGCGGGGACGCAGGCGACGAGCATCATCGGTCGCCTGCGTTCGCGGTTACGCGTCGTCTGCGCCATAACGGTTGCGTTCGCCCGAGCTGGCAGTTGTGTCAGTGGCACTTTGCCCTCGCCGCCCGTCCGAACTGGCATTTGTGTCAACGGCACCTTACCGCAAACGCCCGCCCGAGCTTGCGGTTGTGTCGGTGGCGCCTTGCCGTCGACGTCTGCCTGAGCTGGCGGTCGTGTCGGTGGCCCCCTACCGCCAACGCCCGCATTGCTCGCGCTTTCGTGGCGAGGTGCGAATATGATGTCGTCACCGTGATTCTTTACCTGCGTGGCGATGCCCTTTGACCTCTTCGGCAAGAAGGCGCGGACGTCGTGGCGGCCCTGCTTCCGTGTTGCCGGCGATGCAAGACGCAGCGACGCTGCAACAGCGGCGTAAGAGCGAAGCAAGGTGCAGAATCGGGGGTGCTCTTGCGAACATTTTGCGGTATCGTGTCACGGCATAACGGTATCTCCATAACAATTCGCCAAGGCAAGCGTCTGAACGGTTGTTCTGTCGACGAAAATCGATTTATCCACATGACTGGATTTGGCCGCTTTATCTCCTTATGGCCGAGGCGAGTTCGTCGTGTATCCACATTGCCAGATGGGGGCCGTCACTTACATACATCTTGACATCGAGGAAGTCGTTCTCGCACACGGTCAAATCGATGGCGTCGTTTGCGCATGTGGTTGAATCGAGACCACCGGTTGCGCACATCTCGTCATCGAGACCAGTGGTTACGCACAAAAATCGGCAAATTATGTGCGTAACCACTGGTCTCAACTTTACGCGTGTGCGTAACCAGCGGTTTCGATTCCCGCGCATGCGTAACCAGTGGTCTCGATTCCCGCGCATGCGTAACCGTGGTTTCGAGACCTGCGGGCGGTCGTGACCGGTGGTTTCGAGACCTGCGGGCGTGCGTGACCAGCTGTTACGAGTTCTGCGGGTGCGCAAACGATGGCCTCGACGTTGTTGCGTGGGGGAGCGTGCGACTACAGCGCCGCCGGCAAGGTCCATGGTGCAGGGGCGTTTCCGCCTGCGGGGTCACATCGTCGTAGATAGCGCTAGGGCTTCGGCACGGCCTCGACAAAGATACAAGAACGGCCCACCAAAGCTCGCGGTGCTTCGCCGGCCGCGTTGGCGAGTACGATGGGCGTTCCTAAGAGCGGAATCGCCAAAGATCTCGGCATGATCTCCGCTTGCAGGGCTCGCGGCCTGGCCGCAAAGCTCACAGCGCCGCGACGCGCGCAGGGTCTGGCCGCAAGGCTCACAGCACTGCGGCGCATGCGATGAGCGCGACGCACAGGGCGAGCGCGGCGATGTCAATGCCGCGCAGCGGGTAGCGCTTGTAGGAGCTTGCACGCGTGCGCAGGTAAAAGCCGCGCTGCTCGGCCGCCAGGGCGGTGGCGTCGGTCTTTCCCACGGAGGTCACGAGCAGGGGGATGCACACCGGCAGCATGAGCGACATCTTCTTAAAGGGGTTGCGCGTGTCGAACTGAACGCCGCGCGCCGTCTGCGCCTCCATGATCGCGTTCATCTCCTGGGTAAAGACCGGGACAAAGCGCAGCGCGGTCGTGAATGTGAAAGCGTACTTGTACGGGATGCGAAGCACCTCGACGCAGGCGTTTGCGAGGTCATTGAGCTTGGTGACGGCGAGCATGAGCACGAGCGGCAACGCCACGCCCACCAATCGCAGGCAGGCCTTGCCACCGGTTTGCAGGCCGTCGGTCGTGATGAAGAGCGCGATCGCATCGCCGCTTCGCACAAAGGCGAGTTGCAGAACGAACATCAGCACGGCGACGGGGACGAGCACTTTGAGAAGGCTCGCCAGACGCGAAAAGGCGCCGGCGTAGACGCTGAGGCCGAGCGTGATCAGGAACAATCCGACGAGCGCCGCCCAGCTTTGGGCAAGGAGCGTGGCGATGATGATCGTCGCTGCCATCGCGAGCTTGGTGACCGGATTGAGCCGGTGCAGCAGGCTCGATCCGGGGACGTAGTCGATGACGTTACGCACGGGCCATCAGCTCCTTTACGCGATTGACGAGGTCGCTCACCTCGGTGATGCCGGCAAACGAGGGGTCGGCGCTCGACGCGAGCCGCTCGGAGAGCGCGGCGACCTGCGGCGGCGCGACGCATGCCCGCTTGAGGACGTCGCGCTGGGCGAACACGTGCTGCGTGGAGCCGCAGGCGATCACGCGCCCGTTCGCCATGACGGCGAGCGAGGTGGCAAAATCGCTGACCACCTCCATGTCGTGGCACACCATCACCACCGCGGCGCCCGCCCGGGCGCGTTCGCGCACGGTCTCCATCACCGTCATGCATTCGCGGTAATCGAGCCCGCTGGTCGGCTCGTCCAAGATGATCACCTTAGGGTCGAGCACGACGACGCCGGCGAGGGCGACCAGTTGGCGCTGCCCGCGCGAGAGGCTGAAGGGCGCGGCGTCCGCGGGCAGGCCAAAGCGCTCGACGACGGCGGCGGCGCGCTCGCGGGCCACCGGCACCTCGACGCCGTGGAGCTCGAGGCCAAACGCCACCTCGTCGAGGACGGTGGGGCGGCAGAGCTGGCGATCGGGGTTTTGGAAGAGGGTCGCCACGTGGGCGGCGAGGGCGCTCACGGGCGTGGTGCGCGTGTCGAGTCCGGCGATATGCACGCTGCCCGCGCTCGGCTTGAGCAGCCCGTTGAGGAGCTTGGTGAGCGTGGTCTTTCCGGCGCCGTTTTGCCCCACGAGCGCCAAGATTTCCCCGCGTTTCACCGAGAGGTCGATGTCATCGACGGAGGCCGAGCCCGGTCCGTAGGAAAAGGAGACGCCGCGCAGCTCAACCATCGGGGAGGAGGCCGCGTCGCGCCCGGTGCCTTCGGCTCGATTGCTCACCTGCTCGGTCAAGCAGCGCGTCGGCGGCTCGTTTGTCGTGGCGCACGGACACGGCGCTTCGGTGCGATCCGCGGCGGCCAAGGCGCTCGAGTCACGGAGCGCGGAACACACGAGCTCCTCCGCCTCGTCGATGCTCAGGGCCGGCAGCGTTGCCTTGACAAGCCCCAAGTCGGACAGGCTGTTTGAGACGCGGGCGGTTCGCGGGCTGTCCACGCCGATGGCGCGCAGCTCGGATGCATGGGCGAACACCTCGTGCGGCGCGCCATCGAGGGCGATCTGCCCGCGATCGAGGACGATGATGCGCTCGCAATACTCCGCAAGCAGCGCGACCATCTGCTCGATGATGATCACGGTGACGCCCGTGAGCCGCTGCGCCTCTCGAAGGATCTCGAAGACCGCGCGCGAGCTCGCCGGGTCGAGCGCGGCGGTCGGCTCGTCGAGGACGAGGACGCGCGGCGCGAGGGCGAGAATCGCGGCGATGGCCACCTTCTGCTTCTGCCCGCCGGAGAGCGTCGCGATCTCGCGGTCGCGCAGGTCGGTGATGCCCACGGCGTCCAGCGCGGCGGTGACGCGCTCCTCGATCTGGTCGTGGGGGACGCCGAAGTTCTCAAGTCCGAACAGCATCTCGTCCTCAACGACCGAGGCGACCATCTGCGCGTCGATGTCCTGCAGGACGGAGCCCACCACGCGCGCGATGTCGGTGAGGGTGACCTCGCAGGTGTCAAGCCCGGCCACGCGCGTCTCGCCGTAGAGGCTACCTGAGTAATGGTGGGGGATCGCGCCGGAAAGGATGCTGGCGAGCGTGGACTTTCCGGCGCCGGAAGGCCCGATGATACCGACGAAGGACCCCTCATCGATAGCGAGGTTGATGTTGGCGAGTGCGAGGTCGGCCTGTCCTCCATAGGCGAATGAGACGTCGCGCATGTCGATGATCGGGTTCATGTGGTCCTTTCGCTCGTCGTTCAGGCCGAGGGTCTAGTCGTTCAGGCCGAGGGCCTTCTTGATGGGCAGGTACAGCGCGCCGACGAGGATGGCGTTGAAGACGGCGGTGAGGGCGATGACGGGCATCATGACGGCGGCGAGCTCGGTGGCAAAGCCCATGAGGGCCATCTTGATGAGCATGAAGATGAACCCGGAGAGGAAGGTGGTGACGAACGTGCCCACGACGGGGGTCACGGCCTTCGCCGCGGTGCGCATGCCCGCCTTGACGATGAGCGCCATGACGATGGCGGCGACGCCCTCGGCCACGAAGTCGATGCCGGGCGACGTGGTGGTCACCTGGATGACCGCGGCGGAGATCAGGCCGATGATGAGCGCCTGGGGCACGCTCGGCCGGATGACGAGGATGGCGAGGCAGAACGCCGAGATGATGAACTCGGGGGCGATGGCGCCGCCCGAGATGGTGGAGATCGCCTTGCCGACGGTGAAGTTGAGGATAAAGCCCGCGGCGAGCAGGACGGCGAGCAGGACGAGGCTCTTGATGTCGAGGCCCCCGCGCTCGGCGGCGGCGACGTTGCGGGCGGTTCCGGAAGGCTGTGCGGATGCGTTCTGGGACATGGTGTGCTCCTTAGTACATGAGTGTTGGATGGCGTGATCGCTGTTGGCAAGATGGGTGCTCGGGTGCATGACGCGAGGGGGCCATAGAAAAAGGCCCCCGGTCAAACCGGAGGCCTCATAAAACGTACCTAAGTGGCATGTGCGTGCGAGGACTCACCGTCGACCGGCCGAAAACGCGTCATGCCACCACCAGTTGTTGAGGGAGAGGGCGGTGTTCTTCTTCATAGCGATGGCTCCTTTCGGGATCTCGGGTTCCTGTGATGGCTAGGCACTATAGCATACTGGAGTGTACATGCAACCACGCGGCCGTCGAGTGTTTCGTATTTGTTGCGGGAGGCCGGCGAACCGGCTGTCTCAAAACCGGCGGCGGGCTACAGCTTGGCGAAGTCGTCCACGATCAGGTCGAGGCATTGGGGCATCGCGCGCGCGCCAAAGACGCCGGTGTTGCTGTGGATGAGCTCGCCGTCGAACTCCATGCCCAGCGAGGGCTCGCAGGTGATGCGCGCCTCCTTGGCCTGGAAGAGCGTGAACTGCGGGCGACCGAGGCCCTTGCCCGCCGGATCGAGCACGCCGGCGATCAGCGTGGGCAGCAGCTCGACGGTCTTGGCGGGCTGGATCACGGCGATGTCGATCATGCCGTCGTCCATGCGGCAGTCCGGGAACAGGTTGATGTCGTTTTGGATGACGGAGGTGTTGCCCACCATGCAGCCGATGCCGTCCAGTTCGTCAACCTGCCCATCGTGCTCGATGGTGAAGTGCGCAACGGTGGGCGCGGGCGTGGCGAGCGCGGAGAGGAAGTAGGCGATCTCGCCCATGTCGCCCTTGTTGGGCTCCGCCTTGTGCATGATGTCGGCGTCAAAACCGGTGCCGGCGATGATGATGAAGCCGTGGCGCTGGACGCTGCCGTCGTCTGCCTTCCAGAACAGCTCGCCCATGTCGACGCGCTTGGTGCGACCCTCGCGGCACGCCTTGGCGAGCGCGGCGGGCTCGGGCGCGTTGCCGATGTTGTTGAAGAAGAGGTTCGCCGTGCCGGAGGGGAACACGAGCGTGGGGACGTGGCTGTCGCGGATGTGGTCCAGCACGTTGGAAACGGTGCCGTCGCCGCCCGACACTACCACGCGGTCGAATTCGCGCACGTCGGCCGCGGCGTCCTCGGGCTCCATGCCGTCGCCGATGAAGCGCATGGTCACCTCGTCGCCCGCCTGTGAAAGGGCCCGGGCGAAGTCGAAGATCTCGTCGGAGCGGGGGCCTGAGGCGGGGTTGTGGATGATGAGGCAACGCATGGTGAGTTCCCTGTTCTCGGAAGTGCGGGTATAGTTACAAGATGACGTAATCCTACCCGTGTCGAGTGCGGGTTTGCTCCAGCTTGGGAGACAGATGTACATCTCCACATATGATGACTTATCCGCGTTTTGCGGACGAGCGCGCTGCCATGCCGCCATCGCCATCGATACCGAGTTTTTGCGCGAGCGCACGTACCACGCCAAACTCTGCCTGGTGCAGGTGGCGACGCCCGACGAGTGCGTGGTCATCGATCCCTTGACCATCGACGACCTTTCGCCCTTGGCCGAGCTCATGGCCGACGTCGATACGCTCAAGGTGTTCCATGCCTGCTCGCAGGACATGGAGGTGCTGGTCCACACGCTCGGCGTGTGCCCCGCGCCGATCTTCGACACGCAGGTGGCCGCGGGCTTTTTGGGCGAGCGCGCGCAGTGCTCCTATCACAATCTGGTCCATTCCTTTTGCGGCGTGTCGCTGCCCAAGACCGAGTCCCTCACGGATTGGTCGCGCCGCCCGCTGTCACCCCAGCAGATCGAGTACGCGGTCGACGACGTCCGCTACCTCATTGACGCGTACCGGGTGATCGAGTCCAAGCTGCACTCCCTGGGACGCACCGCGTGGGTGCGCGATGAGATCAGGCCCCTGGCCGATCCCGCCCACTATCGCAGCGATCCCCGCTCCGCGTTCAAGCGCGTCAAGCGCATCAACGCCTGCACGCGCCGTCAGCTCGCCGTCGCCCGCGAGCTCGCTGCCTGGCGCGAGCATCGCGCCGAGGACCGCGACATCCCCCGCAAGTGGGTCATGTCCGACGAGGTGCTGGTGGCGCTGTGCCGGCGCGTCCCCAAGACCATCGAGGACTTTCGCGCCGTGCGCGGTACCGAGCAGCTGAGCGTGCGCGATGTCGAGGTGGCGCTCGACGCCATCGCACGCGGCGTCCGCTGCCCCGCCGAGAACCTGCCCTCCATCGGCCGCGCTCACCGCACGCCGGCCCCGGAGCTCGAGAGTGTCATCGACCTCATGTACGCGCTCATCCGCCTCGTGTCGGACCGCTCGGGCGTCGCGACTTCGCTCATCATCTCCCGCGACGGGCTGCTCGACTACATCGATCACCCCGAGCGGAGCCCCTTGCGCGAGGGATGGCGCTTCGAGCTGGTTGGTACGCTCATCGACGACTTGCTGCGGGGCGATATCGGCCTCACGGTCAAGGACGGGGCTCTGGAGATTCTCTAGGGGCTGTGTGTCCGAGTGACTCCAGAGGGGCCTGTGTGTCCGAGTGACTCCAGAGGGGCCTGTGTGCCTGGGTACCGCGGGCATGTGGCGCTCCGGCGTCTTACATGTTGCAGCTATGGTGCGTCGGCCGATCGGCCCGGCGCTCAAGATCAGTAGGGGAGCGGATATGATCAAGGCCGCATTTTTCGATATCGACGGTACGCTCGTGGGCTTTAAGACCCATCGCGTGGCGGAGAGCACGTGGCGCGCCATCGAGCTCATGCACGCGCGGGGCGTCCGCGTGGTCATCGCGAGTGGAAGGTCCGTCGCGGAGATGCAGGAGGAGCTCAAGGGCGTGTTCGACGCCTACGTGACGATGAACGGCCAGCTATGCTTTGACGAGCGCGGGACGTACCGCGACGCCCATATCGACGATGCGGACGTCCGTGTGCTCGTGGAGCAGGCCCGTGCGGGGCTGTACGACCTGTACGTGATGCAGGGCGTCCGCTCGTTCGTGAACAACCGCGGCCCGCTCGTGGTCGAGCTGGGCAGGCAGGTCGGCCTCGATTACGAGGTTGGCTTGCTCGATATGGCCTATGAGCTGCCGGTGTATCAGTTCAACGTGTTCGGCGGTCCCGAGGTCGAGGACGTGTTCCTCTCCAAGACCGAGCACGTGGTGGCAACTCGCTGGAACAAACTGTTTTGCGATGTCATCCCCGCCGAGGGCGGCAAGGACTTTGGCGTGCGCGCCACCTTGGAGCGGCTGGGCATCACGCCCGACGAGGCGATCGCCTTTGGCGATGGCGAAAACGACCTCACGATGTTCGACGCGGTGGGGACGAGCGTCGCCATGGGCAACGCGTGGGATGTCGTCAAGGACCGCGCGACGCACATCACGACGGACGTCGATGACGACGGCATTTGGAATGCCTGCGTCGAGCTGGGGATCATCTAGGGCCGCGGTGCGTTTCCTTTTTTAACTTTCGCACCGACTGTTTGCCTCGGCTTAGACGTTAGGCGAACGTTTCGACTTTTGGCATCGGCGTCGAGCCCAAGCGAACGCCTCGGCTTTAGGATCCCGCTCCGACGCTAAGCGAACGCCTTGACTTTAGGCTCCCTCTTCGACTCTAAGCCTCGGCTCTGGCTTTATGCTTCGGCTTCAATGGTACGAGGCGCATACTGGTTGGGTGCGCACTGGGGGCAGAGGCCCTCGAACACGAGGCTATGGGCCTCGACGGCAAAGCCCGTGAGGGCGCCCGCCTGCTCGTCGAGCGCGGGGTCGTAGGGAAGCGGCGTGTCCGCCACGGAGCCGCACTGACGGCAGACCACGTGGCTGTGGCCGTCGCAACGCCGGTCGAAGCGCATCGCCCCCGGCGCCTTGACGGTGGTGATGACGCCCGTCTCGGCAAGCAGGTTGAGGTTGCGATACACCGTGCCGCGGCTCACGTGCTCATCGATGGCGTGGACGTCGCGATAGACGTCCTCGGCAGTGGGGTGGTCGCACCGCACACGCACGGCATCGAGGACCAGCTGGCGCTGGCGGGTGTTGCGGCGCAACGTGGGCTGGGTTGGCTGTGTCTGCGTGTCCATGGCGGCCTCCTCTCGCTACTGAACATATAGCATTTCAACAGAACAAAGAGCGGCTGACAAGGCTTTGCGAGGCGCACGACAAAAATGATGGCGAAAATGTGATAATTAAAGCGAAGACGCGCCTGCTTGGATGTGATCACGCAGAGGGCATGAGGTTCGAGTCCGGCTCAGTAGCGTCACATGGGTGCGATAGCGCAGAGGACATGAGGCTGGAGCGTGGCTCAGTAGCGCACGTCGAAGTTGGCGTCATTTGGCAGCCAGGCCGCGTCGTCGGCGGCTTCCAGCCAGATGCGATTGCCAAAGCGCGCGTAGTAGGCGTGGATGCGCTCCAGGTGCGCGGCGAGCGCTTGCGGCGGGCCCTGTATCTCCATCTGCACGGTGCCGTCGGGGAGGTTCTTCACCCAGCCCGTGAGATGGCGGTCTTGGGCGAGGCTCTGGTTGGTCCAGCGAAAGCCCACGCCCTGCACGTCGCCGCTAAAGAGCAGGGCGAGCCGGCGGGGACCGGAGCCTTGCTCGACGTCGTCGGCAAGCTCCGCGCGGAGCTCCGCCTCGCGCGGGCTTATGCGGGCGGCGTGCTCGACTTCCTCGTCCGTTGTGCCCATGGCGCGAGAAAAGTCCCGCGCGTGCCCCATCATCTTCTCAAACAGTCCCATGGCAGTGCTCCTAACGGCCTTGCGGGGCGATTGCATCCGCATCGGCGTTTGCGTCGAAACCGACGCGTGCTTCCACGTCCTCGCCGCCGTCGACGGGGAAGGAAACGCCGGTCTGACGGCGGGCCTCGTCCATGAGGGCGAGCGAGGCGAGGGTGACATCGCGGAAATGCCCGATGGAGCCAAAGGTCCCGGCGGGCGCTTCAAAGGGTCGCATGCCCGTGCGTACGGCCTCGATCGCTTGGGCGAAGTCCGCGAGCTCGTAGGCCATGGTGTTGTCTGCGTGGGGCAGCTCGATGGCGCGCGTGGAGGTCTGGGCGCTCGAGTAGCCGACCGCATCGCCGCCCGTGCTCGCAACGCGCAGGTCGAGCCGCGCGGTCGAGGGCGCGGAGATGCCCTCGATGGTGAGCGTTCCAAGCTCGCCCTCGATTTGGCTGCTGGCAAGGTCGTTGGTGATCTTTGAGTGGTGGAGGGTGGCGACCATGCCCGGATAGGAGGCCATGATGACTCCGGCCCCGTCGAGGGCGCCGCCGGTGAGCTCGCGCGTCTGCTCGTCGAGAAGCGCCGCGGAGGCACACACGCGCTGCGGCGTTCCGAATAGCTCGATGAGCGGCTCGACCGTATAGACGCCGATGTCCATGAGCGAGCCCGACGCCATGTCGCAATCGAAGATGTTGGTGCGGCGCCCCGCAAGAATCTCGTCGTACCGCGACGAGTATTTGCCAAAGCGCAGGGTCGCGCGGCGAACGGCGCCGAGCTCGGCGATCGCATCTTTGAGCGTGTGGAAGGCGGGGTCGTGCAGAGGGCGCATGGCCTCGAGTGCGACGACGCCCGCCGCCTCGGCCGCCGCGAAGACCTTGCGCGCCTGACGCGCGTTGGCGCAGAAGGGCTTTTCGACGAGTACGTGCTTGCCGCCGGCGATGCAGGCGAGCGCCTGCGGACAGTGCAGCGCATTGGGGCTGCTGATGTAGACGGCGTCGACATCAGCGCTGCCGGCGAGTTCATCGAGCGAGGTGAAGGGTCGGGTGCCGTGGTGCTTGGCGGTGAACGCGGCGGCGCGCTCGGCATCGCGAGAGAGCGTGCCCACAAAGGTGACGCCCTCGACTTTCGTAAGGGCATCGAGCAGGCTGCCGGTGATGGCGCTGGTGCCGATGGTTGCCACGCGAATCATGGTGCGTCCTTTCGCAGGTGGCGCGCGGTGCGGGTCCGTGTGCCGTTAGTCGGATTCTCCTTCGATGAAGCCGGTGTCGACAAGGCGGCCGGTGCCGTCGGCGGCTTTGGTGGCGAGTTCGTCGCAGCGCTCGTTGAACTCGTGGCCGGCGTGGCCCTTCACCCAATGGAAGGTCACGTGGTGCGGTTCCTTGGCCGCCAGCAGGCGCTTCCACAGGTCCACGTTCTTGACGGGCTTCTTCTGCGAGGTCTTCCACCCGCGGCGGATCCACCCTTCAACCCAGTGCTGGTTAAAGGCGTTGCAGACGTACTGCGAGTCGGAGTGGACCTCGACCTCGCAGGGGCGGTTGAGGGCCTCCAGCGCGCTGATGACCCCCAAGAGCTCCATGCGGTTGTTCGTGGTGCGGTCGTATCCGCGGGAGAGCTCCAGCGTGTGGAGCTTGCCGGAGGGCGCGGTGTAGCGCAGGACGGCGCCGTAGCCCCCGGGGCCGGGATTGCCGCGCGATGAGCCGTCGGTATAGACGATGACCTTCAAAGAGCTGTCCTTTCGGTTGCGTATCGCCTTCATTATAAAAGCTCGCTGACAAAAGCTCGTGGTGACAAGAAAGCGCTCGCGCGGTGCGTGACCGCGGGCATACGTCCGTGCGGGCGGGTATGATGACGATTGCGAAGGCAAACGTGGACGGGAGGCCGTATGAGTGAGATTCGATGGGGCGTCATGGGGGCGGGGACGATCGCGTATCGATTCGCCGATGCGCTGGAGCACGTCGGCGGCGCGCGTCTGGTTGCCGTATCCGGCAGGAACGCGGCCCGCGTGGCGGCGTTTGCCGAGCGGCATCCGGTGGCGCCGGGCCGCTGCTATGTGAGCGGGGGCGACGGCGGCGCCGCGGCGCACGAGCGCCTCGTCTCAGATGCCGACGTCGATGCGGTGTATCTGGCGTTGCCGCACGGGCTGCATGCCGAATGGGCGTGCAAGTTGCTGCATGCCGGCAAGGCCGTGCTGTGCGAGAAGCCCGCCGCACTGTCAGAGGACGAGGCGCTCCGTATCGCCACGGCTGCTCGTGATTCGGGCTCGTTGTTCGTGGAGGCCATGAAACCGCGCTTCACGCCCGTACGGGAGCACGTGAAGCGCCTGTTGGATGGCGGGGAGCTCGGGCGCATCGTCTCGATCGACGTCGCTCATCGCCTGGCGTACGGGGACCAGAGAGGCCGCTACCTGCTCGATCCCGTGCAAGGCGGCACCCTGTACGACTTGGGCTGCTACGGTGTGGCCTGGGTCGAGGACCTGCTTGCCGGCGAGATCGAGGACGTGCATGCGCGCGTTCGCTGGGTTGCGGGCAACGATGGCTCGGCTGTCGACATCGCGGACGAGGTGCATGCGAGTGTCGGCGGCGTGCCGGTGCACCTCGATTTTGCGGGGGATAGCGAGGAATATCGGGTCCAGTGCGCGGTCCGCTGCGAGCGGGGCGATATCGTCATCCCGATGTTTCACCGGCCGTCGTCCCTTGTGCTGCGGCGCGATGGTGTTGAGGAGGTCCTCGACCTGCCGCTTGAGGTGGATGACTTTTACGGCGAAGTCGCGCACGTGTGCGAGCTGATACGCGCCGGCGCCTCCGAGAGCCCCGTGATGCCGTTGGATGCCACGGTTCGCTGCGCGCGCATCATCGATGTAATCCGAGGCGCGTGGCCGGATCCCGTGTTGTGCGATGAGCGCGCGGGAGCAGGCGGGGTCGAGAAAGTCCCCGCATGCGGATGAGGCGCTGACGCGGCAAGGGCTGCGGATGCAGGCGCAGTCGGTCGCGTGCGTCGATGAGGCCCATGTTGCCCGTTCGGACGCCATGGACTGATGCTGGACGCGACGTGTCAATTGATGGTGGTGCCGACGTTGCGTCTGCCGCCAAGCGGAGCGGAATGTTGAGAGGCTGAGGGCGAGGCGCGTGCCGGGTGGTGCAGCGCATGGAGGGCGAGCGGTGAACAGTATGGCGTGTGAAGATCGGATAACGAGTGGTGAGCGGCAGGCGGGGCGTAGCCATGCCGGGACAAAAGCTCCTGTCGGATTCGCCCGCTCTGCTGCGCAGCTCGCGCGCATGGGTGACGACGAGTTGCTCGCCGTCTTCTCCGAAGGCGACGGGTATGCTTCGAGCGTCCTGGTGGACGACGTCGAGCTTGCGTACGAATGCGCGAATGGGGCGACCTTCGAGGGGTCGGTCTTTCGCGATTGCCTGTTCGAGCAGGTGGATTTTGGCGACTGCACCTTTCGCGATGTCCGCTTTGAGCAGTGCCGCTTCATTGGCTGCACGATGGATAAAGGATGGCTCAACCGTGTTGACCTGCGCGACTGCTCCGCTCCGGGGTTGAGCTTACTGCAAGCGCGTCTGTCGCAGGTCAGCGCGGCGGCGTGCGATTTGTCGTTTGCGAACATATCGGAGACGTCGATCGACCATATGGCTTTGCGCGATTGCCGCATGCGCGAGGCGGCTTTCCAGCGCGCGAAGCTTCGACACGTCTCTTTGGCCGATTGCGACCTGACGCGCATCGACGTGTTCGGCACGTCCCTTGCGGGCATCGACGTCTCCACCTGCCTTTTCCAAGCGCCCGTGCTCTCGGGTGATCATCGTGAGCTGCGCGGGCTTGTCGTGAGCCCCGAGCAGGCGTTGTCTTTGGCGACGCTGCTGGGCGTGCGCATTGCGGAGGAGTAGAACTTGCCCGTTTGGCGCGTTGTCCATCTGGCGCGTTGAGCGCCTGCCCGATGTCTCGCTGCCTTGGTTGCTCGCCGGTTCGGAGCCGTGACTGTATGTCTGCCTGGCCCTAACCGCCCGTCTATCTTGCCCTAACCGCCCGTCTGGCACCTTGACCACCCACCAGGTGCTTCCATTGCCCGCGCGGCGATTTGGACGCTCGCCGGTCCCCTGGATCGTTTGCCTCGCACCTTCACTGCGCGCGCGGCGTCTCGGCCGTACGCCGGCGTCTCAGCCGACCGCTCGGAGCCCGTGCCGCCTGCCAGCGCGATGCCTTGTTCTGTGCTGATTGCGAAGAGGCGTTCGACGGGGGCTCATTAGGGCACAATCACCATGTCATCCACCGATGAAGGGATTCCCATGAGACACGAACTCCATCTCACGCGCCGTTGCGCTCTTGCCGCCGCCGCGACCTTGCTGCTTGCCGGCTGCGCGCCCGGTACGCCTGTCGGGTCCACGCCGTCCGGCTCGCAGGCGGCTGGCTCTGCATCGTCCACGCCTGCCTCGGTTTCCGGTGCTTGGGAGACACGGCTCGACGCCGAGGCCCCGTTCATGAACATCGAGGGCGAGGAGGGCTCTGCCAATCCTGGAGACTGCTGGACTCAGCACGAGGACGGTTCGGTCCAGGTGCAGGTCGCCGGCTCCTCCATTCCCGAGCCCGCGGTCGAGAGCGTCGAGTTCGCCGATGGCGTCCTCACGTTGACCATGGCTCAGCCCGAGGAGGGCACGCCCACCACGATGGATTTCGTCTTGCACCAGTTTGTGCTGACCACCGACGACGCGCCCGAGGTCACGGGGGTCGTGCTCGTGCGGGGAGATGAAAGGACGGAGCTCCCCGCCGGCGGCCTGGTCGAGCCGGAGGATGCTGCGGCCTGAGAGCGCATCGCGTAGGTTTGTTCGCTCAAGGTCCCGCGGTGCGCCCCTGGTGACTGTTTTCGTCGACTTCTGCAATTCGCACCGGATTTCAACGTTGGGCTCTCTTGCCGATAGCGCCCCGTTCCCATGGCCTGTTAAGCGCCGTCCGTACCTGTCGATCGTCCGGGTTCCAATGGCAGGCTGGGGCGGCCAGCGTAGTTTGGGCGGACGGTTTGGGTTCTGCGCATGGGCATATCGAGTTTGAGTAGGGGGTGTCCGGCGCAGTTTGGGCAGAGGGTTTGGGCGGAGGGTGTTTACAGCGGCTCAATCGCGCCTGCCGGCCCAAGTTTGTCCGTCCAATTTGTCTGTCTGACCATACCCGCCCAGTCAATTCGTTTGCCTGCCCACACCCGCCCAGTCATTTCTTCTGTCTGCCTCATTTCTGCCCGTCCAATGCCTCTCACCTGCCCATCGAACATTTCAGGAGGGTCTATGCTGACCATCGGCTGTCATCTATCCACCACCAAGGGCTACGCCGCCATGGGCGAGACCGCGCGGTCCATCGGCGCGAACACCTTCGCCTTTTTCACGCGTAACCCACGCGGCGGCAACGCCAAGCCGCTCGACCTCGATGATGTGGCGGGACTGCAGCGCATTCTGGATGAGGATGGGTTCGGCCGTTTGGTGGCGCACGCGCCCTACACGTACAACCCGTGCTCGGCCAAGGAACGGGCGCGCGCGTTCGCACTCGAGGCGATGGCCGAGGACCTGCAGCGCATGGAGGCGTTGCCGGGGCAGTGCTACAACTTTCATCCCGGCGCGCACGTGGGGCAGGGGGTCGACACCGGCATCGAGCTCATCGTCGATGCCCTGTGCCAGGTGATGTTCGAGGGGCAGCGCACGTGCGTGCTGCTCGAGACGATGGCGGGCAAGGGTACTGAGGTGGGTCGCACGTTCGAGGAGCTCGCGCGCATCATCGAGGGGGTGGCCGCGCGACGGCCCGAGCTTGCGGGGGCCGACATGCTCGGCGTGTGCCTGGATACCTGTCATGTTTCCGACGGCGGGTACGACATCGTGCACGACCTCGACGGCGTTCTTGCCGAGTTCGACCGCGTGGTGGGGCTCGATCGCCTCAAGGCCGTGCACATCAACGACTCCAAGAATCCCTGCGGTGCCCACAAGGACCGTCACGAGGTCATCGGCGGCGGGTATCTGGGCAATCCCGAGTTGGGCGGCGGCGAGCATGTGCTGCGTGCCATCGTGACGCATCCGGCGCTGCGGAATCTGCCGTTCATTTTGGAGACGCCCCACGACGACCTCGCGGGCTATGCGCGGGAGATCTCCTACCTGCGAGGGCTGGCGGAGTAGCGGCTGGGGTGCGTGCCGGGGACCGGGGTGCGTGCTGGGAGCCGTGCCGGGGGCCGAACCGTGTGTTGGGCCGGGCTGTGCGCTGGGGGCCGGACCGTGTGTTGGGCCGGTTTCGCCCGGCCCCGTTCGAGTTGCGCTGGCCTTGCCTGGCGCGCTTCCCTCCCGAACTGCTTTCCCGTGCCGTTTCGTTTCTGCTCATACGCTCGGACGCCTGTGCGCGGTTATTCACGTGCGGATGGCTCGGACTCCCTTGCACGAATGCCCATGTCCGGACGGCCCGAACGCCTTTGCGAGGATGCCAATGCGCTGGCGGTTCGGAGACCTGTATGCGGATTCCCGTGTGCGGACGGTCCTGACGCTTGTACGCGGACGTCCGTACGCGAATGCTTTCATGCGGATGCCCGCGTTCGGAAGCCTGTGCATGGATGTTTGACCTCCCCGTGCTTGCAAAAGGGTCGCATAACTGGAAAAACTTCTTACTTTCGTTGCCGCACGCGCCCTGGCCGGACGGGGAGGCATCGCGCACGGACGCCTGGCGCCCCCGCAGCAGGTGGTGCCTCAGTTGCACCCCCACGCGGGCGGCGAGCTCATCGAGGTCGAAGGGCTTGGTGATGTAGTCGTCCGCGCCGAGCTTGAGCAGGTCGATGCGGTCGGTGGTGGAGGTCCGCGCGGAGATGACGATCACCGGCAGCTCGGGGTCGCGCTCGCGCACCGCCGCGATGAGCTCCTCGCCTGTGGCTCCGGGAAGCATAAGGTCGCAGATGATCAGGTCGAAGGTCGGGGCGTCGTGCTTTTTGTCCATCGCGGAGGCTGCTCCGCTGGCGCTCGCCAGTTCGCCTCCCAGCCGCATGATGCCCTCGGTCCCTGAGTACGCTTGCGTGCAGGTGTGCCCCTGCCGCGCGAGGTGCACGGCGATGATCTCGTTGATGTCCGCGCATCGTCCTCGACGATGAGAATTCGAGCCCCCATTTTGGCCTCCCTCGGCGCGTGGATTGCGATAGGTGGCTTCACTTTGTTTTGAAAGCGCCGCCAAGGCAAGTGTTGGAGGGGTTCAGGCGATCAAGGTCGTGTCTTGCCGGGGCGACAGGTTGCAAATGCGCGGATAATTTTAGAAAGAGCGGAATACAGGTTGATTCCGCTCTTTCCTTACCTGCGGTTTTGTTGGTCTGTGTTTTCGTTTTACGCGCACGTTGCAGATTTATCCGCGCATTTGCAAGCTGTGTATACGAATTCGGCGCGCCGTCCTTCTCGCCGTGCTGTCCACCGGCTACTTGCCGTCTAAAAACGCGCCCGTTTGGCGGTCCCAGAGCGCCGCGTACTCGCCGCCCGCCGCCGTAAGCTCGGCATGCGTGCCGTCCTCGACGATCTCGCCGTCTGCCAAGACCACGATGCGGTCGAGCGCCGCGACGGTGGAGAGGCGGTGCGCCACCACGATTGAGGTGCGGCCGTGCATGAGGTTCTCGAGCGCCTCCTGCACGAGTGCCTCACTTTCGGAGTCCAGGGCACTCGTGGCCTCGTCAAGCACCAAGATGGGGGCGTCGGTGAGGATGGCGCGCGCGATGGCGATGCGCTGGCGCTGCCCGCCTGAGAGCTTGACGCCGCGCTCGCCCACGAGGGTGTCGAGGCCGGCGGGCAGGCGGTCGATGAACTCGCGCGCATTGGCCAGCTCGGCGGCGCGCAGGATCTCCTCCTCGCTCGCCGCGGGCCGCCCGTATGCGATGTTCTCGCGGATGGATCGGTGGAACAGCAGCGCTTCCTGCGGGACGTAGGCGATCTGCCGGCGCAGGCTCTGCTGCGTGCATGCCGAGATGTCCTGGCCGTCCACGTACACGTGGCCGTCCTGCACATCGGACAGGCGCAGCAGCAGCTTGGTGAGGGTCGTCTTGCCCGAGCCGGAGCGCCCCACCAGTCCCACGCGCTGACCGGCGGGAATATGGAGGTTCAGGTCGGTGAAGACTCGGTCGCCCTCGGCGGCGTCCGCATAGGCGAACCCCAGGTGCTCGAAGTCGATGGCGCCCTCGCGCACCGCGAGTTCCGGGGCACCGGGCGCGTCCTCCACCAGGCGCGGCTCGTCCAGGATGCGCGCCATCTCGCTCGCATCGCCGATGGCGCGGTTCATGCGCTGCATCATCGAGTTGATGTAGTTGAAGCGCATGGACAGCTGGTAGGTGTAGGAGAACATCATGACGAGCATGCCGCTCGAGATGCCGAACCACGCGTTGCCGCCCGCCACGAAGATCGAGACGATGAGCATGATGACGGTGATGATGCCGCTCGTGGTGAAGCCGCGCTGCATGGTCGCGCGCATGGAGCGGCTCTCTGCCTGCATGGCGGCGAGGTCGGCCTCGTCGAAGAGCTCGCGCTCGAAGTCCTCGCGTCCGCAGGTCTTGACGGCCAGGATGTTGGTCACGGCGTCGGAGAGCACACCCGAAAGGCGGTTTTGCGCTTTGGCGGTGGCGGCGGAAAGCGGCAGGATGCGCTGGTACATACGGGTGGCCACGATCACGTACACCACGAGCATGACGGCGAGCGCGGCGGCGTAGGCGGGCACGGCCGGGGCGAGCGCGATGAAGGTGCAGGCGGTGCTGGCGATGGTGGGGATGAGCGAGTAGACCACCACGTCGACCATCTGGGTATAGCCGCTCATGAACTTGCTCGTCTGGCTCACGAGCGTGCCGCCGAATCGGCTGGTGTGGAAGGTCATGGACTGGTTGGAGAGCGTGTCGAAGCACAGGCGTGCCAGATGGTAGTTGCCGTTGATCTGCAGCTTGTAAACGGCGTAGTCCTGCAGTTTGGAGCAGACTTGCCCCACGAGGTTCACGAGCAGCAGGGCCAGGATGTAGGGGCCGAAGACCTCCCACACCTGGTCCGCCGCGACGGGGGAGGACTGGACGCGGTCGACGATGAGGCCCATCACCCAAGTGTTGACGAAGATGAGCAGGGCCACGTAGGCGATGGAGGTGAACACGGCGAGGAACGCCGCGCCCGGCTTCATGCGGGTGACTTCCCAAAACCGGCGCAGCGTGCGTTTGACTGCGGGCTTTTCGAGTTTGGTGACGTTGCGTTGGGACATGGGGGACTCCTTGCGGGGTTGAAGGCTCGGGTATGCATGTGCATCGGGCGGCGCGCATGCGACGGGTTGGTGGGTTGGCGTCGTTCGTTGGCGGGTACGCGTGTGAACGTTGGGCGGACGGACAGCGCGCACGAGGCGGCGGGGTTCGCGCGGGGATGGCAGTTGAGGCTTGGGTGCAGTCGAACGTTGCTGCCGCCAAGCACCCCCTCGATCTCTTTTACTGCATGCAAGGTTATCCCCTGAAGCGCGCTCCAGGTCAAGAGTGCGCAACCGGCTGTTGCCACACGTCGGCGAAGTCGCAACCGGTTATGCCTTGCGCAACGGCCCTCGCTTACGGAAGCTGGGGTTGACGAGGGGTCCGGACGCCTCGCCACCGGATACCATGGGATGATGGACAAGGAGCGTGACACGATGAGTTTTCGCGACAACCTTTTGTACTTGCGCGATGCACGCAATATGACGCAAGAGCAGTTGGCGATGCTGTTGGGCGTGACCCGGCAGGCGGTGAGCAAATGGGAGTCGGGCGCCTCGACGCCCGACATGGATAGGCTCGTGCGCCTGTGCGAGATCTTTGAGGTCGATCTTGATGATCTGATTCGCGGCGACGTGACCGCCCGGCCGGTCGATCAGGCGTTGGCGATCCCTCCCGATACGCCGGTGACCGATGTGACCGGGTACGACCCGCACATGCGGGGCCGGGCGCTCTTCATTGCGGGAGGCGCGGCGTTTGCGATATTCGGCATTGCGGGCGTGGCGATGTTGCTCAGGGGAGGCGTCCAGCTTCTTTCGCCCGGCGGCAATATGGGCGCCGTGCTCAACCCGTACCCGTTCTACTTCCTGCTCACGGGGGCGGCCGGTGCGTTGGGGTGTTTGGCGGTCGCGCATATCAGGCACGTCGCATTCGCCCGTGCCCATCCATTTGTGAGCAACTTCTACACCGATGACGATCATGTGCGGGCGCGTCGCTTGAGCGCGTTCTCTCGCGGTGCGGCCTGGGCGCTCGCGGCGCTTGGGGCGGCTATCGCCGCCATTCAGAGCACCGCGCTGCAGCACGTGTCGGGCGGCCTGAGCTCTTTGGTGGTGTGTCTTGCCGCTGCTACGCTCGTGGCTATGTACGGGCACCTCATGGCGCGCCGCATCGATGTCGCCTCCTACAATGCTCGCGCGGAGGCGGTTGCCGGGGAGCTTGATGTGCGTTTGCGGTTTGTCTTGGTGGTGGGTGCCGTCACGCTCGTCGCGGTGTTTGCCAGCTTGTTCCTTGTCATGACTGCGTGGAGCCAGATTCTCATTTGGGGCGGCATCGCCATCATGGTCGGCTGGCTGTTCTTCACGGTGTCCAAGGAGGCCTAGCGACGCATCCGGGGAAAGCCAGCGGCGCATCTAAGGAGATTTGGCAGCGCGCTTAAGGAGATTTGGCAGCGCGCCTAAGGAGATTTGACGGCGTACATAAGGGCCCTGACAGCGCACCTAAGGAGCCCTAACGACGTGGGTCCTGATTTGACCTATTGGGAAGATATGAACGGTTGGAGGGTATGAACGGCAGGAGGATATGAACGACCGGAGGTTGTGAACGATTTCTCTGGCGCTGGCGGAGGATATGAACGAATCATTCATATCCTCCGTTTTTGTCATGCCGTTTACCTGCGGAGATGATAAGAGGTTTGGAGTCCAGAAAAAGCAATCGTTCATATCTTCCAACCGTTCATATCCTTCATTCCCCAACCTTTTGATAATGACCTCGGATGGGGGCGAAGGTCTCTTGCGTGCAGACAGGGTTCGTGCGTAAGGGTCCTTGCGCGAGAGAATTGCGTGCGGGTGAGGCCTGTTTGTGCGTTGGCATCATGTATGCCGGTGCCGGGTGCGTTGACACCGTGTGTGCAACGCTGCCGGGTACGTGTTAGTGCCGCGCACGCGCTGGTACCGCGCGCGTGCTAGTGCCGGGAGCAGAGCGGCCGCGTGGGGGCTGGTTTAAATGGTCCGCGTTGGGGCCTGATCGAACTGGGTATCATCCTTCCATATTGTCTGTATATGGAGGGATGATCGCTCGCATGAACCATGACGAGATTTTGGAGATGCTGCGCCGCGCCGGTGTCGAAGTGCCGGGAGCCGAGGAGCCCATTGATGTGGAGGTCGAGGTGGAGGACATCCCAGCTGACGCTTCATCCGGGGTTTCATCCGACAGCTCTTCCTCCGGCTCGCATTCGCAGGAAGGCCCGCGCTCATCGCGAGGGGCTGGCGACTCCGAGGGCGATGGTGCCTCGGCGCGGACTGGCGCATCGGCGAAGTCTGGCGCGTCCGCCCGTGACCGCGCGAAATCTGCTGGCGAACGCAAGCATTCCGCTCGCGAGCGCAAGAAGGCCGCCCGCGCAAAGGCCAAAGGGGCGGGCCGCTCGGCGCGCGTTCGCCCGGATATCCCCGTTGCCCCGTTCATGGAGCGCATGGCGCAATGGAGCCGTCGCGCCTTCGTCATCCTGCTCGTGGCGATTGCCGCTGCCGCCGCGGTGAGCTACTGGTGGTTCCATCCGGCGCTCAACGTGCACAGCCCCCGTGTGTGGAGCTGGATTATCCTCATCGCCATCGTTGCGGTGGTGTGGCTCAAGGTCGGGTCCCTGCGCTCCGTGCGCCATGCCACGCTCCTGAACCGTCTGACCCTGCTGCCCCTCGGCGTGATTCTGGCGTTCTTTATCGGCGTGCTCATGGGCGAGCCGTTCATGCCCGGCAATGCCGAGCGCTACGCCACGGTCCTCGATACCACCGAGGGCGATTTTGCCGAGGACATCCAGGAGGTCGACTACGAGGACGTACCCGTGATCGACCGCGCGTCCGCCCAGCTGCTCGGTTCGCGCGCCATGGGATCCATTCCGGAGTTCGTGAGCCAGTTCGAGATCTCTGACGCCTACAGCCAGATCAACTACCAGGGTCGTCCCGTGCGCGTGAGCCCGCTCACGTACGCCGACCTGTTCAAGTGGCTGAGCAACCGCTCCGAGGGCATCCCCGCCTACGTGCTGGTCGATATGGTCACGCAGGAGGCCGAGGTCGTGCGCCTCAAGGACCCTATCCGCTACTCCGAGAGCGAACCGCTCGCGCGCAACGTCGACCGCTACGTGCAGCTCAAGTACCCCACCTACATGTTCGACCAGAAGAGCTTCGAGCTCGACGAGGGCGGCACGCCCTGGTGGGTGTTCCCTGTGCAGCGCCGCACCATCGGGCTGTTCGAGGGGACGACCATCCAGCGCGTGGTGCTCGTGAACGCCTGCACGGGCGAGACGGCCGACTACGCCATCGAGGATTGCCCCACGTGGGTGGACCGTGCGTATCCGAGCGATTTGATCATCGAGCAGTACAACTGGAGCGGCGCCTACAAGAACGGCTGGCTCAACTCCTGGCTCGGCCAGCAGGGCGTGGTGCGCACCACGCAGGGCACCGATGGCGAGCTGGGCTACAACTACCTGGCGCAAGGCGACGACATCTACCTCTACACCGGCGTGAGCTCCGTGACCGCGGACAGCTCCAACGTGGGCTTTATCTTGGTGAACCAGCGCACGGGCGAGTCCCATTACTATCCGGTGGCGGGCGCCACCGAGGATTCCGCGATGGCCTCCGCCGAGGGCCAGGTGCAGAACCTGCGGTATCAGGCCACGTATCCGTTGCTGCTGAACGTCGCCGGGCAGCCCACCTACTTCATGGCCCTCAAGGACAGCGCGGGGCTCGTCAAGATGTACGCCATGATCAACGTCGAGCACTACCAGAGCGTGGCGACCGGCTCCACGGTGGCGGCCACGCAGGAGAGCTATCTGCAGATGCTCGCCTCCTCGGGCGCGCTCTCGAAGGAGGAGGCCGCCCAGTCGGGCGCCGAGGTCGAGGTGTCGGGCACGATCGAGTCCATGGCGCAGGCCGTCATCGACGGGAACTCGCACTTCTACCTCACGCTTGAGGGTGACAGTGCGATTTATGACGTTGAGCTGCCCGGACTGGTGGACATCGTGCGCTACGGCGTGGGCGATCAGGTGACGTTGGGTTACGCCAAGCCGAGCGACGGGAAGAACGACGAGGATGAGGCCGCGGATGCGTCCGGACTTCGCACGGTGACCAGCTTGGGCGGCAAGCGTGCGAAGCCCTCTGCCGGTGCGGACGAGAGCGGCGCTGAGGGTTCGGAGGTGTCCGGTGCCGAGGCGTCGCGTTCCGAGATGTCGGACGCGGCGTAACGGCGGCGACGGACGGTCCTACGAACGGTCCTGAGAGTTGGCCTCTGCCGAATCGCCCCACGTGCGCTTGCGGTGTCTTGCGCGCGTGGGGCTTTTTCTCTGGCACGGGTCTTCTTTGTCCCAAGGCTTACGTCGGTCTCCATCTCGCAAGCAGCTGTGCGCTTCCGTGTATTGCACTGCGGATAGCTGCATTGAGTGGGCGTGGCAACGCTTCCTCAGGTCGCCCTTTGCGGGCGGCCGCGAGGTGTGGTTGGTGCATCCCCCTATGAGCGGCTGCGGCGTCTGGCCGGCGTTCCCCTTTGGGCGGGGTTGCGGCGTGTGGCTGGCGGTCCGCTGCGGCGTGTGGCTGGCGCGTCTCCCCGTGGAAAACGACGTCGTGCGGTTGGTGCGCATCCCTTTAAACGCCAGCGACGTGTATCTACAGCGCGCTTTCGTAGATCGTCCGCGCGTCCTCGAGCGTGAGGGCTGCGAACGCCCCGAACGACTCGCCTCGATTGACCTTGAGGCCAGCGAGGAGCTGGTCGACATCCCTCTCGGTGACGCCGAGCTCGCCGAGCGTCTCGGGCATGCCGATGGATATGAAGAACTCCTGCAGCGCGTCGATGGTGGCCTCGACGGCGTCATGGACGGCGCGCTCGGGCGTGACTTTCTCATCGATGTCGGACAGGTCGTCCACGTCCGGGTCGACCGGCTCGATGCCGAAGACCTCCGCGCCAAAGGTCAGGAACCGCTCGGGATGGGACGTCCACACATGGCGCATCCACGCGGGGAAGATCACGGCAAGGCCTGCCCCGTGCGTGATGGCGGGGTCGAGAGCGGAGAGCTCGTGCTCGAGGCCGTGGCAGGTCCAGTCGCCGTCGCGCTTTCCGGGAATGCCCAGGCCGCAGCCCGCGATGCCGTTGTGGGCCAGAGTTCCAATCCACATGAGCTCGGCGCGCGCGTCATAGTTCTTTGGGTCCGCCATCACGACCGCGGCGGCGTCAATGGCGGCCCGGATGAGACCGCAGGCGAGGTTGTCCGTGGCGTGAACCGCGGGCTCGCCGGAGAAGAAGCGCTCCATGATGTGGGCGATCATGTCGGTGACGCCGGCCGCCGTCTGGTAGGGCGGCAGGGTGAACGTGAGCTCGGGGTCGAGGAACGCGATGGCGGGGCGGATGAGCTCGCTGTTGCAGCCGCATTTGAGCCCCACCTCGTCGTTGCTGATTACGCAGGAGTTGGACGCCTCCGATCCCGATGCGGGGATGGTTACCACGGCCGCGACCGGCAGGCAGCGCGAGACGGTCGCCTTCTTTGCCCAGAAATCCCATGGGTCGCCGTCGTAGCAGGCCCCGATCGCGATGGCCTTGGCGCAATCCATGGCCGAGCCGCCGCCGACCGGCAAGACGACGTCCACCTGCTCGGCGCGCGCCAGGGCGACGCCCTCGCGCACGAGCCCGATCTCGGGGTTGGGGCGCACGCCGCCGAGCTCGACATGCGAGACGCCCGCCGCATCGAGGGACGCCATGACGCGCGCGAGCGTCCCGGTGCGCACGACGGAACCCTGTCCGTAGACGATGAGGGCCCGGGCGTGGCCCGCTGCGGCGAGCTCCTCGCCCACATGGTCGGTGACCCCGCGCCCGAACACGAATTTGGTGGGGGAGCAGAAGGTGAAGTTGTTCACGGGTGTCCTTTCGCGTTAGTAGCCCAGGCTCTCGCCCACGAGCACGACGTGTATGCGGTCGGCGTGGCGCGAGTGCCGCGTGATGACTTCCTGACAGCACATGCAGCTCTTGGCGTGGCAGTCGGCGCAAACGCCCGTGAGCTCGCAGGGCGTGGCCGTGTGCAGGCGCGCCGCGTTGAGCGGGCAGGTCACGGTGCGGATGCGCTTGAGGCCGCTCTCGACGTCGGAGACGACCTTGTTCATGCCCGCGATGACGCACACGTGCTTGGGGCCGTGGAGCAGCAGGGCGAGGCGATTGGCGTTGCCGTCGATGTTCACGAGCTCGCCGTCGAGGGTGATGGCGTTGGCGCCCATGAAGAACCAGTCGGCGCTCACCTGGCGTCGCCACATCTCCTCCTGCTCCTCGGGCGTCGTGGCGAGGGCACGGTCGATCATGGGGTGCCCGTCGGCCTCGAGGGCCGCCTTGATGCCGCTTTGGGTGAACGAGACGCTGCCGCCCCATGTGACGCTCTGGCCGGGCGCCACCAGGCTCTGCGCGAGCGCGACGGCCTCGTGCGCCGTGTCGCAGTAGTGTCCGGTCATGTTGCGCAAAGACAGCTTTCGTATGATGGCGCTCGCCGTTGCGCGGTGCGCCGCGCGTTGCACGTTATCCATGATTCCTCCCGTCATATGGCGTGTCCCGTATGTCCATTATGGCCCGTTCCATGCGCATCGCGCTCGATGTTGCGGATATCGTCGAAGGGTATGACGGTCTGCACCACCTGCAGCCGGCGAAACGTCGTGTCGATGCGCGCCACCATGCCGGACACGGTCCGGTAGGCATCCCAGTCGTAATAGGTCACGCGGACCAGGTCGCCCTTCTTGATCTGCGTGATGGTGCGCGAGAGCGCGATCGCCTCGTCCTCGGTGAGCTCGTGGCGCTCCTCGGTGATGCGCTCTTGCCGCCGCGCCAGCTCGTAATAACCCGTGAGGGCCGCGAAGGGCATGAACTGGGCGGCGCGACTGGCGCGCGGCCGCCCGTTCGCGGTGAATCCCGCCGCGGGCGCCGCCCCGCCCTGCCGGCTCGCCGCGGGGCCGTGGTCTTGTCCCCGCGCGGCGCCTGCGTCGAGGGGAGCCCAGGTGGGCTGCCCCACACCGCCGCGTCGCCGACTCTCGTCATACATGGTGTCCTCCCACCTGCTCGTTGCGCTCCCGCCCCGTGGCCTCGGGGCGCAGGCTCCTGCCCATCACGAGCGCGTTTTTGCCGTAGCGCCCCTTGACGCCGATGATCGCCTTTTGCAGGTCGCGCTCGCGCGCCTCGGCCTCGACGTCGGTGAACAGGTTGACGGTCGCGAGCTCCTCGGGCAGCAGGTCGCCAAAGCCGATGCTAATGCGCTTGACGGGGCGCCGGGGATCGACCGACTCCGCGTACAGCTGCTCGAAGTAGGCCATGAGCCTCCTGCGCGAATTGGTGCGTTCTCCCAGCTTGCGCTGCTTGCCGGCGTGCGCGTAGCCGCTCTTGGCGCCCACGCGCCGCGTGCCGTGTTCGCCGGTGAACGTCTCGTCGCCCCGGGCGGCCTCGGCCATGAGGTCGCGCGTGGCGCCCGGGCCCGCCTGCGGGCGCCGCCCCGTCCCTCCCTGTCCCGGGCGGGAGGTGCTGCGCGGGATGTCCTCCGCCGTGCTGCTGCGCCGTCTTCCGCAGCCATCGCGGTAGGAGGCGCTGCCGCTCACATCCAGGCGGCGCACCTCGCGCGCCTCGCTCGCGTACCCCACGTAGAGCGATATCGAGCTGGCCACCACGCCCTGGTCGACCAGATCGAGCACGGAGGCGTCCACCATCTCGCGCAGGACGGTGAGGGCCTCGTCGTAGCTGTAGTTGCGGGAGAGCACCTGGCCGTTCACCATCGAGCTCGCCTGGGGGCGGTACGCCTGGATCTCGGCGATGGTGCAGGGCTCTCGGCCATGCGCGTGGTCGATGAGGTACTCGGCGTTCACGCCGAACTCGCGGTAGAGGATGCACTCGTCCAGGGCCGCAACGCCCATGAGGTCGTGGACGCGGTACTTGGCGAGGCGGCTGGCGATGCCCGGGCCGATCCCCCAGATGTCCGTGATGGGGCGGTGCCTCCACACGTCTTGCCTGAAGCGCTCCTCGTCCAGCACGCCGATGCCGTCGCTCTTGTGCTTGGCAGTGATGTCGAGCGCGACCTTCGCCAAAAAGAGGTTGGGGCCGATGCCGGCGGTCGCCGTGATGCCCGTGCGGGCGAACACGGCACCGCGCAGCTCGTCGGCGAACTGCCGCGCGGTGAGACCGTAGAGCGGCAGGTAGGGGGTCGCGTCGATGAAGCACTCGTCGATCGAGTACACGTGGATGTCCTGCGGGCTCACGTATTCGAGGTAGATGCCGTATATGCGCGCCGACATCTCCATGTAGTGGCGCATGCGGGGCTTGGCGGCGATGTAGTCGATGTTCTGCGGGATTTCGAAGATGCGGCAGCGGTTGCGCACGCCGAGCTTCTTCATGGCGGGCGTGATGGCCAGGCAGATGGTCGAGGTGCCGCGCGCGGTGTCCGCAACCACCAGGTTCTGCGTGAACGGGTCGAGCCCGCGCTCCACGCACTCGACGGAGGCGTAGAACGTCTTGAGGTCGATGCAGATGTAGGTGCGCTCCCGCTCGCACGCGCGGCGAGCGCGCGGCGCAATGTCGGCACCTGCGGGCGCGGCTCCTTCGGGGCCCGCGTGCATGGCGGTGTCGGCGCGCCTCCCGTGCACCTGGTCTCTCATGTCGCCTCCTTTCGAACATGTGTTTCTAGAACCTGTGTTCGATAGTACGCTCCCGTCCGGACATTCGTCAAACGCCCCGAGGAGCTGTGGGTTTGGCGAAGACCCGCTGTTTGGGGACGCGCGGGGTAGAATGCCGCCATGGAAACGGCACAACATGTTCGATGGACGCGAGCCCGATGGAGGTCCCATGGCAGACGAACGGCGAAAGGCGGACGGCGTTGCGGGGGAGGGCCTCGCGGGGGACGCCCACGCGCAGGGGCTCGGCCCGCGCGTGGGGTCGCTTCTCTACGAGAACCGCCGCACCGTGATCGCGTCCGCGTGCCTGCTCGTGTTCATCGTCTTGCTCAACCGCGTGCTGGCCGGGCAGATCATGGCGCTCGACCGCGTGGCCATCGAGCTCATGGTGGAGCATGTGCGCGCCGCGTGGCTCACGCCCATCATGGAGGCGGTCTCGTTCGTCGTCACGCCGATCCCGCTGATCGCGGGCATCTTCGTCATCGCCCTCGGCTGCCGCTCGCGCGGGGTCCGCGGCGTGGGCGCGTTTTGCGCGGCCAACCTGATCGGTTCGACCCTGCTCAACCAGGCGCTCAAATTCGCCATCCAGCGCCCCCGCCCCGACGTCTCCCTGCGCCTGGTCGATATCGGCGGGTTCAGCTTCCCCTCCGGCCACTCCATGGCGGCCATGGCCTTCTTCGGTCTGCTCGTCTGGCTCGTGTGGCACGGGGTCCGGAGTCGCGCCGCGCGCATCGGGCTCGTCGCCGCCCTGTGCGCGATGATCTGCGCCGTGGGGTTCTCGCGCGTGTACCTGGGCGTCCACTACGCCTCCGACGTGCTGGCGGGTTTTTGCGCCTCGCTCGTCTGGCTGACGGCGTACACCAAGGTGGCGGGGCCGATGCTGAGCCTCGCGCGCCCGCCGCGGCGCCGCTGAGAGCCGCCTGTGCGCCCCTGCGCCCAATGCGGTGCCACCGTGGGGCCGCTGAGGGCCTGCCGCGCGCTTGCGCTCCTGTGAACCGCCACGAGGTGCGCGACGTCGTCTGTGGACCGTCGCGAGACGCGTGGCGTCGCCCGCGGTGCCGCCTGCGGTGCGGCGCGCGCTCCGTCCGTGGCCGCGCGGGCGAGTACAATAGGACGCATGTGAACCAAGGATGGTTGGGAACCGACGTATGGGACGTATGACTCAGGAGGCTTGCATGGACGAGACGAGGCTCACGGATGCCGGCACGGGCGCCGCGCGCGCGAACGACGGCTTTTTACGCATCGCGGCCGCCACGCCCAAGATTCGCGTGGGCGACGTCGCGGGCAACGCCGCGGCCGTTCTGGAGTGCGTCGACGCCGCCACGCGTGCCAGCGCGCGCGTCCTGGTCTTGCCCGAGCTGTGCCTGACGGGCTACACCTGCGGCGACCTGTTCCACGATCGCGCCCTGCTGCGCTCGTGCGAGGCCGCGCTCAAGGGCCTGCTCGAGGACACGGCCGACACGCCGCTGCTGTTCTGCGTGGGCCTGCCCGTGGCGCACCGGGAGAGCCTCTACAACTGCGTGGCGGTGTGCTGCGCCGGCGAACTGCTGGGCCTGACGGTTAAAAGTCATCTGCCCAACTACGGCGAGTTCTACGAGCAGCGCTGGTTCGCTCCGGCCCCTTTGAACGGAGTGGGGTTCGTCCCGTTCGCCGGCCGGGGGGCCGTGCCGCTCATGGCCGATGTGGTGTACGCCTGCTCCGACCCCGGCCTCGAGGACGTGCGCATCGGCGTCGAGGTCTGCGAGGACCTCTGGGTCCCCAACCCGCCCTCGGTGGGCATGGCGCTCAACGACGGCGCGACGGTCATCTTGAACGCGAGCGCCTCCAGCGAGGTCGTCGGCAAGTCGGGTTACCGCCGCAGCCTCGTGTGCGGCCAGAGCGCACGGCTGTACTGCGCCTACGCGTACGCCAACGCCGGTGAGGGCGAGTCCACCACCGACCTCGTGTTCTCGGGTGAGAACCTCATCGCCGAGAACGGCGCGCTTGTGGCGCGCACCCCCTTATTCTCGTGCGATATGGCCGTGGCCGACGTGGACCTTGAGAAGCTCGTTGCCGAGCGCCGCCGCTCCAACACATGGCGCGCCGGCGAGTGGAACGTCGGTCACAGCTTCACGGTCAATTTCAGCTTCATGGGCGCCGCGCAGGCGGCTTCGGCGGAAAACGCACTCGGCGCATGCGGGGTGGATTGGGACGCCGCGCCGGTCGATGTGGACGCCGCCGCGTCTGCTGGCGACGAGGGGGAGGCCCCCGCAGCCGACGATTCGCATGCCGCGTGCCCGGCGCCCCTCACCGCCAAGCGCGCGGAGCTGCTGCTCAACTCCGCCCTGGACGTCCTGCGTCCCGCGCCGCGCGCGCCGTTCGTTCCGGCCGAGGGCGAGAGCCGCGCCGAGCGCTGCGAGGAGATCCTCCATCTGCAGGCCGCCGGCCTCAAGACGCGCCTGGCCCACACGTTCACCACGCATGCCGTCATCGGGCTTTCCGGCGGTTTGGACTCCACACTCGCCCTGCTCGTCACGGTGCGCGCCTTCGACGCCCTGGGACTGCCGCGCACGGGCATCCATGCGGTGTCCATGCCGGGCTTTGGCACCACGAGCCGCACCAAGTCCAACGCCGAACGCCTGGCCGAGCAGCTGGGCGTCGATTTTCGCACCATCGCGATCGGCGAGGCCGTGCGCGCGCATTTCGCCGACATCGGCCACGACCCCGAAGTCGCGGACGTCACGTATGAGAACGCCCAGGCGCGTGAGCGCACGCAGGTCCTCATGGACCTCGCCAACGAGGTGGGCGGCTTCGTGATCGGCACGGGCGATCTGTCCGAGCTCGCGCTCGGCTGGGCCACGTACAACGCCGACCACATGAGCATGTACGGCGTGAACGCCGGGGTGCCCAAGACCCTCGTGCGCCATCTGGTCGCGCACGAGGCGGACGAGCTCGGCGGCGAGGCGGCGGACATCCTGCGCGACGTCCTCGCCACGCCGGTGTCGCCCGAGCTGCTGCCGCCCACGGGCGACGGCGAGATCGCGCAGAGGACCGAGGACCTGGTGGGCCCGTATGAGCTGCACGATTTCTTCCTCTATCACATGATGCGCTTTGGCTTTGCGCCGGGAAAGATCTACCGCATGGCGTGCCGCACGTTCGCCGAGCCGCCGGGGGAGGGCGCCCCGGCGTACGAGCCGGCCACGATCCTGTATTGGCTGCGGACGTTCTACCGCCGCTTCTTCGCCCAGCAGTTCAAGCGCAGCTGCCTGCCCGACGGCCCCAAGGTCGGGTCCGTCAGCGTGAGCCCCCGCGGCGATTGGCGCATGCCCAGCGACGCCTCGGCAGCCTTGTGGCTCGAGGAGATCGACGGCTTGGCGTAGGCGCCCTTAAGGGATATTGCCGGCCGCAGTAAGGAGCCTGCCATGGATCGACATCGGGATGATGAGGTGTTTGACGCCCTGCATGCTATGGGCGACGTCGAGAGTTCCCCGCTGGGATTGGACGGCCGCTACGCGGACGGCAGGATTGAGCCCGCCACGTTCATCTATTCGCATGTGCGGCGGCTGGTGCCCGGTCCGTTCAAGAAGGCGGTGCCTCGCATCGCCGTTGGGTTGCTCTTCGCGAGCCTGGGCATGGTGTTCGTTCGTATGCTGACCGGCATCGAGACGGGGTGGCTTGCGGCGGTTCTGAGGGTCGGCAGCGTTCCGTTCGGCTTGCTCTGCGGCATCCTTTTCGCATACCTCGGCCTGCGCCTCATGTTCGAACGCGCGCCGAAGGGCGAGGATGGGCGGCGCCGCGGCTTGGGTGAAGGCTGCCTCATGCGCGGCTTTTGCGCTCCGATCTTGCTGGCACTGGCGGTCGGTTGTTTCTGGGGCTTCGCATGGGCGCCTCTCGCGGATGTGCCTGCCATGCTGCATCCCGAGCGAACTGAGCTTGTCGAGTTCGAGGTCAGCCGTACGCGTAGGCACAACTATACGCTCTCGGGAACCACCGGCGACGGCGAGTCCTTCTTCAGCTCCGTCGATAAGGGGTTTTACGAGCGTTTTCGCGATGTGGAAGGCGAATCCTTGTTTCTTGAGTATCTCCCGGGATCGAACGTTGTCCTGAGCGCGTCGGAGGATCCGCTGCCATCGTGAAGCGGCGATCGCGCGCTCGATGGGACCTTGTTCGCGATGCGCGCATTTTGTCGCCCCGCCTTAAGAATGGCGTAGGGTCTTCGCACGCATGAACATGCCGTCATGCGCGCCCGAGGACGATCCCGAGAAAGTCGCCGGTCTTATCAACGAGCGACTGGCGTAGGGCTTCCTCGCAACGCTTACCTGTCGGTCGGTGGCGCACCTCACCGCGCCGCCGACCCTCTCATTCATTGCCCTCTGTGCCTGAGGTCGTAAGAAAGGGGCGGCACATGATCTACACTCTCACTCCCAATCCGGCCATCGACTACAACATCTGCTGTGATGGTCTGCAGCCAAATACGGTCACCCGCACGCGCGGTGCCGTGTACACGCCCAACGGCAAGGGCCTCAACGTCTCATTCACCCTCGACCACTATGGCGTCGATACGGGGATTCTGGGTTTCTTCGCTGGATTTTCCGGCCGCTACATCGTCGAGGGCGCGCGTGAGCTCGGCGTCGACGTCAAGCCTGTTTGGACCGAGGGCATCACGCGCGTGAACGTCTTTTTAAATGCCGGCCCCGATACCGAGTACAACATGGTGAACGCCGGTGCCGCGATCACCGCGGCGGACGAGCAGGCCATGTTCGACCTTATCAGCGGGCTTGAGGACCTCGACTGCCTGGTGATCTCGGGTTCGCTGCCGCCGAATGCCTCCGAGGGCTTCCTGCGCGGCGCCATCGAGCGTGTTCGCGCGAAGGGCGCCCAATTCGTGCTCGACATCTCGAACCCTCAGCTCGCTGAGCTTCTCGAGCTCGAGCCGCTGCTCATCAAGCCGAACGATGACGAGCTTCGCGACATCTTCGGTATCGACGTCACCGCCGGTGATGATGCCTCCGTGGCGGACGCTATGGCGGAGCTGCATGCTCGTGGCGCGCAAAACGTTCTACTCACGCTTGGTGGCGCCGGAGCGTATTTCTCGAATGGGGAACACTTGTGGTTCTCCAACCGCACCTTCGATGTGGAAGTCCGCTCCACGGTGTGCGCCGGCGACTCCTCGCTCGCTGCCTTCCTTTCCATTTGGTTTGCCAAGCGCGACCGCGTGGAGGACGCGCTGCGCCGTTCGATGGCGACGGGCGTCAATGTGGTCGAGTGCGCCGGGCTGGGCGACTTCGCCCATGTTGAGGAGTACGAGAAGAGGATCGAGGTCCGTCAGGTCAAGTAGCGGGACGTTAGTCTCGACTCTTGGTGGCTATCGGGCGCGGCCATGCTCATTGTCCGGTGGAATCGCGTTTTGGCCTCGTCGAATCGTTCGGCGGGGCCCTATTTTCCCGTTCGTTCCCCTCTGGGGGCAACAGGCGCATAATGGATGAAATGCCCAACGTGGTGGGGTTGCCGATCCCGCAACGGGGCCTCGCGTCCGTGCGTCGGCCGTCGCCTTCGAGCAGGCGCGCGGCACCGCATGAGATCGAACGCCACGAAGGCGCACGACATGCAACCGCTGCGCACGAGAAAGGACCAGTTCATGCAGTTCTCAAGCCGTCTCGATCGCTTTGGCGCCGAGGTGTTTTCCGCCCTCAACGCGCGCCGCGTCGCGCTCGAGGAGCAGGGCCGAACCATCTACAACCTTTCCGTGGGCACGCCGGACTTCGCCCCCTACACGCATGTGGTCGAGGCGCTCACGAGCGCGGCGGCCGACCCGCAGATGTGGAAGTACTCCCTGCGCGACCTGCCCGAGCTCAAGCAGGCGGTGTGCGATTACTATGCCCGCCGCTTTGGCGTGGAGGGCATCACGCCCAACATGGTGGCGTCGTGCAACGGCACGCAGGAGGGCGTGGGGCACCTGGGCCTCGCCCTGCTCAACTCCGGCGACACGATCCTCGTGCCCGACCCGTGCTACCCCGTGTTCGAGGCCGGCGCCAAGATCGCCGACGCCGAGCTCGCCTATTACCCGCTCGACGCCGAGCACGGCTTTTTGCCCCATGTGGCGGGTATCGACCCGGCCGTCGCCGATCGCGCCAAGTACATGATCGTGTCGCTGCCGGCGAACCCGGTGGGGTCGGTGGGCAACGACGCCCTCTACGACGAGATCATCGCGTTCGCCCGTGAGCACGACCTGCTCATCGTGCACGACAACGCCTATTCGGACATCGTGTTCGACGGCCCCGCCGCCGGCAGCTTTCTGGCGCATCCCGGTGCGCTTGAGGTGGGCGTCGAGTTCTTCTCGCTCTCCAAGTCCTTCAACGTCACGGGTGCGCGCATCGGTTTTTTGGTGGGACGCGCTGACGTGGTTGCCGCCTTTACCAAGCTCCGCAGCCAGATCGACTTCGGCATGTTCATGCCCATCCAAAAGGCCGCGATCGCCGCGCTCGAGGGCCCGCTCGATCAGGTCGAGGAGCAGCGCCTCAAGTATCAGGAGCGCCGCGACGCCCTGTGCGACGGCCTGGAGCGCCTGGGGTGGCAGCGCCCCAACGCGCACGGCTCGATGTTCGTGTGGGTCAAGCTGCCGGGCGGGCGCACCGACTCCATGGCGTTTTGCGAGGAGCTCATGGAGCGCGCGGGCGTCATCGTCACCCCGGGGGCGAGTTTTGGGCCGCACGGCGAGGGCTATGTCCGCATGGCGCTCGTGCTGCCGCCCGCCGGTCTCGCCGAGGCGGTAGCGGCAATTGAGAAGGCGGGTATTTTCGGCTAGGTTTCACCTGTCGCATGCCCTATAATCGAGCCTACCAACTAATACAAGGATTAATTCGGCGAACGTAGGCAATTAATCCGTGAAATGCCATCAGGCATAGGTACAAGCCGCCTGCGCACGGTTGGCGGCAGAAAGGAAGTGTTCACATGGTGAACGATCGCAAGGTCGCCGTCATCGGTTGCGGCTTCGTCGGTTCCTCTTCGGCCTTCGCCCTCATGCAGAGCGGCCTGTTCTCCGAGATGGTCCTCATCGACGTCGACCGCAACCGCGCCGAGGGCGAGGCCCTCGACATCGCGCACGGCGTGTCCTTTGGCAACCCCATGAAGATCTACGCCGGTGACTACTCCGACGTTTCCGACGCCGCCGTGATCGTGGTCACCGCCGGCGCCGCCCAAAAGCCCGGCGAGACCCGTCTCGACCTCGTCAACAAGAACGTCGCCATCTTCGGCAGCATCATCCCGCAGATTCGCGAGAGCGGCTTCAACGGCATCCTGCTCATCGTGTCCAACCCGGTCGACGTGCTCACCTACGCCGCCATCAAGATGAGCGGCCTGCCCGAGTGCCAGGTCATCGGCTCGGGCACCGTGCTCGACACCGCCCGCCTCAAGTACATGTTGGGGGAGCACCTGAGCGTCGATCCGCGCGACGTTCATGCCTACATCGTGGGTGAGCACGGCGATTCCGAGGTCGCCGCTTGGTCCAGCGCCACAGTTGCCGGCGTGCCGCTGAATGATTACTGTGAGCTGCACGGCCATTTTGACCATAAGGCCGCGGAGGCTCGTATCGCCGACGACGTGAAGAACAGCGCCTACGAGATCATCGAGAAGAAGCGTGCCACCTATTACGGCATCGCCATGAGCGTGCGCCGCATTTGCACCGCCATCATGCGCGATGAGGACACGGTCCTGCCGGTATCCAGCCTCATGGTGGGAGAGTACGGACTCAACGACCTGTGCATCTCCGTGCCGACCGTCATCGGCCGCAACGGTGTGGTGACGCGCGTTCCCGTCGCCCTGTCCGATGATGAGAACGCCGAGTTCCAGAAGTCCGCTGCCGCCCTCAAGGCCATCATCGACGAGGCCGGTCTGAACGACTAGCGCATACGCGAATACGTGCGCGGACGTGCGTGCGCGCCCGCCCGGTGAGGCCCCGGCCCGGCATGCGGAGAGCTCCCATGCTGGGCCGGGGTTTTCCCGCGCGTAAAGCCCGGACGGGCATCATGAAGACGGCCGTCTGTATTCTCAACACATCGCGCGCGGTGCGGGGCGGCTGCCCCTCGGCGCATTACAATGAGCAGTACATCGGCACAGGAAAGGCGTGGGTGCATGGTCGAGGAGAAGGTCGCGCGGGTTCTCAAGTCTCGGGAATCTCGGGATACGCGTGAGACGGGGAATTTTCTCGCATATGCGCGCGAGCGGATGGAGCCGTTCGCCGAGCGGCCCTTTTGTTCCATCGACAGCCTGGTGTTCTCCTGGCTCGCCTACACCCATCTCACCACCGCGCACGACCGCGCCTGCACGGTGCGCGGCATCGCCCTGCACGAGTTGCTGCGCGCCGAGGACTTCGATGAGATGTTCGGCTCGACCTGGGACGTCCAGGGCAGCCGCGACCTGCTGTTCGCCGTCTGCGCGAGCCCGCGCTTTCGCTGCGCGCGGCTTACGGACTTTCGCTTCAAGACTGACAAGGTGAGTGAGGAGCAGTTTGCGGCGATGACCTTCCGCCTGCCCGACGGGACGTCGTACGTGGCGTTTCGCGGGACCGATTCCACCGTGGTGGGGTGGAAAGAGGACTTCAACATGACGTTTCTGAGCCCCGTGCCGGCTCAGGAGGAGGCCGCGGCCTACTTGGAGGAGGTCGCGGCCACGACGAGCGGCCCCTTATACGTGGGCGGACACTCAAAGGGCGGCAACCTGGCCGTGTATGCGGTTGCCATGTGCTCTGAGCAGGTGCGCTCGCGCGTGCGGCGCGTGTTCTCGCATGACGGCCCTGGCTTCCACCGTGCGTTTTGCGCCGGTGAGCCCTATCGCCGCGTCATGCCGATCATGGAGAAGACCGTGCCCAAATCGACCATGATCGGCGCGGTGCTCTCCGAGTCGCCCGACTTCGCGCCCGTCATCGTGGAGAGCGAGGGGTTCTCCCTGTTCCAGCACAACCCCTTCTTGTGGGAGGTCGATGTTCGGGCGGCGACGTTCGTTGCGGCCGACGGCTTTACCGCATCCTCACGGTTCTTCGATTCGACGCTCGACGCGTGGATGGACAAATACTCCCTCGCCGAGCGCGGCCGGTTCGTCGACGCTCTCTTCGACGTGATCGGCGTGACGGGCGCGAGCCGATTCTCGGACATCATGGCGGACATCAAGACGAACGCCCCGCTCATGCTCGAGGCGATCGACGGGCTCGATCCGGATCTGCAGCAGTTCGTCAAGGATGTGATCCGCTCGTTTGCGCGCACCGCGACCGTGGAGAAGGTGGGCGGCGCGGCGAGCGGCCTGATCGACACCATCAAGAGCGCGCGGCCCCTGCTGGGCTCCGGCGCGCCGGGTGCGGAGGACGAGGGGTAGTCGACGCGCAGGGCGCGTCTTGCCCGCTACGCCGTGAGTTGCCGGAGCCGGCGGGCGTCCACTATCTCGACCGCCCCGCGCGACAGCCGCACCAGCCCCTCGCGGGCGAAATACTTGAGCATGCGGCTCACGGCCTCGCGCGCCGATCCCAGATGCCGCGCGATCTCGTCGTGCGTGGCGGCGATGCGCGGGCTCCCGCCGCGGGCGGCCTCGTCGAGCAGCCAGATGGCGAGGCGGGCGTCAAGTCCCATGAAGAGCACCTGCTGCATGACCCACATGCAGTCGCTGAAGCGCTCGGTCGCTTGGCGGTAGGTGAAGGCCTCGGCGTGGATGTTGTCCTGGGCGAGCGCGCCGAACGTCTGGGAGTCGATGACGAGCAGATCGGAGTCCTCGGCGGCGTCGAGGGCGATGTCGAACGTGATCATGGGCAGGATGCACGAGGCGGCGAGCACACAGCATTCGCCTGGGCCCACGTGGAACAACGTGACCTCGCGACCCTGCTCCGAGATCATGAACGCACGCAGGCGCCCTGCCTTCACAAAGACGACGCCCGCGCAGCCGTGGCCGGCGCCCTGCAATGACCATGTCGGACTCGATGACGCGACCGTCCGCGAGCGAGGTGGCGACCACGCCGTCGTGCTCGGCGAAGCCGGTGACGTTGGCGTTGAGCAGGAGCTCGACGCCGTGCTCGCAGGCGGGCGCGTGGCTGCGCGTTAGCGCGCCAGAGGACCGCTCCAGTTGCCGATGCCGCCCATGTTGACGGCGTTGGTGTAGCCCTGACGCTCGAGCTCGCGACACGCCTGGGCGCTGCGCGCGCCGGAGAGGCAGTAGGCGTAGATGGGTGCGTTCTTGTTGGGCAGGCGCTGCGCGGCGGTGGCGGGGACCGAGACGAGGGGCACGCTCAGAGCGCCCTCGATATGCCCCTCGCGATACTCGTCGGGCGTACGGACGTCGATCACGATGCTGCCAGGCGTGTCGCGCGCCTGCGCGGCGAGCTCGTTGATGTTGGGCCCAAAGAAGCTGGAGAACAATGACATGGGTCGAACCTTTCTGGTGCGTCCGCCTTGTATGCGGGCGACGTTCCTTGTCGATGCTTACGATACGCATCCGCGCGGCCGCTGTCTGTGATTTTGTCACCAAGCCCGCCGCACATGCGCCCACGGGTATAATGGCGAGCGTTCGAACGACGTCAAAGGGAGCCCGACCGCATGAAGATCAACCACGCCATCTTGCATATCCTCGACTTCGACTCCGCCGTCAACGTCATGAGCGAGCGCGAGCTCGACTTCGATACGCGCGCGGTGCGCTCGTTCGTGACCTCTCACCTGCGTCGCGCCCGCACGAGCGTGGACAACCGCCGCGCGAGTTTTGCCGAGGACAGCGCGTTTGCCGGCGAGCTCAAGGGGTATTTCTTCGGCGAGCGCGAGTTCGTGGACCTCTCCCGGCAAATCGCGGAGTTCTTCGGCGCCGAGCTCGCCAAGGCCGACAAGCTCGAGTCCACCGACGTGCTCGTGGCCGACTTCGAGGACGACGAGGACGTGCGCTGGTTCGCGGTCCTGCTCATGGCGAGCCGCACCGCCTTCATGCACGAGGTCGCGCGCGAGGCCGGCGAGGTGCGCAACGACATCGCCAAGCGCTACGCGATCCTGCCCGCCCCCTCGCAGAAGGTCAGCTCCTACGCCCTGGTCCGCGCGAGCTCCATGGAGGCGTTTTACGTGGACAAGCAGCGCAAGATCATGGGCGAGGACACGATGATCATCCCCGAGGGCCTGCTCCAGTGCGAGGCGGGCGTGTCGGGCAAGGAGGTCATCGAGACCGTGACGCGCATCGTCGAGGAGGTCGCCGAGGAGCACGGCGCCAACACGGCCGTGGCGCTCGCCAAGGCGAAGGCCGCCGTCGCCGAGGTGGTCGAGGCCGACGAGGAGATCGCCCCGTGGGATATCGCGGAGGAGATCTTCGAGGACGAGCCGGTGCTCAAGGAGCGCGTGGAGGAGCGCGTGCGTGAGGAGCGCCTGCCCGAGCGCGTGCCGGTCGAGCGTGCCGTGGTGGAGCGCGCCCCCGTGCGCAACCACAAGATCCGCACCGACACGGGCATCGAGATCAGCTTTCCCGCCGAGATGCTCAAGGACTCCCAGTACGTGCAGTTCGTCAACGAGCCGAACGGGCTGATCTCCATCGAGCTCAAGAACATCGGCAGCATCGAGAATCGGTAGGGCGCCCGGGCGTCAGCGCGTCGTGTGTGTCGTCGCGTACCCGGGTGACATATGTAGCAGGCGATGCCCGGGATGTAGGCGATGCAGCACATCATGAGCTGCTCCACGCCCGAGACGGCGATGGCGACGATGAGGAACGCGGCGGAGCATGCGGCGCAGATGCCGTCGACGGCGCGGATGCGCGGGGCCTCAGATGCCCCCTGCCCGCGCTCCTGCGCGAGCCACGCCTTGGCCATGTACGCGGCGGCGAGCGTCCAGCTGATCGCGATCGACGCGGTGCACAGCGAGTAGGCGAACTGATAGGCGCGCTCGGAGAAGAGCATCACGATCGAGAGCAGCTGAATCATGGCTCCCGTGGTGAACAGGCAGGTCGTGGGGGCGCTGTACGTGTTGAGCCGGTCGAACGCGCTGGGCAGCAGCTTCATGCGCGCCATGCCGTGCATGGCCTCCGAGGCCAAAATGGTGTAGGAGAGCCACGCGCCGAAAATCGAGATGATGAGCCCGCCCGAGATGAACGCGCCTCCCCAGGGACCCACCACGCGCTCGAAGATATAGGGCATGGAGGGCGATCCGAGCGCCATGAGCTCCTCACGGGTGAGGTAGCCGTACGGCAGGATGGAGGCGGCGACGTAGATGACCACGAGCGCGGTGCACCCCAAGGTGGTCGCGCGGCTCACGTCGGATTTGCGTCGCGCGCGGTGACCGAGCACGCTGGCGCCCTCCATGCCGACGAACACCCACATCATGACCATGAAGCAGTTGACGATCTGGGTGGGTACCGATCCGGGGGCGAGCGCGGGGTCGGAGAGGTTGTTGGCGAGGTTTCCCCAAAAATCGGCGGTGAACACCGCGGGGTCGAACATGACGACCATGGCGAGGATGAAGGCGAAGATGGGCACGAGCTTGCATACCATGACGATGGCGTTGAGCGCCATGAAGCCGATGCCCGTGATGAGCCAGGCGATGAGCGCGGGGCCCGGCGCCGCGGCGGCGGAGATGTCGGTGGAAAGGGCGAAGACGCCCGAGCCGATCGAGGAGCTGATGACGAGCGCGATGAGGCCGATAAGGCTGATGCCGCGCGTGTTGCCGGCAGGTTGAGAGGTTGTGTCGTCCACGTGCCCTGTTTTCGTCTCGGTGCGGTCGTATCTTTCATACCGTACCGCTTTTGCGCGCGGGCTCCAAACGCCAATCGGCGGGTATCGGGTCCTATCCGCCAAACGACAAGCCGAAAAGCCACGCTATGGGAATGAGTGCGATGCCCGCGGCGAGCGCGTCGAGAATGATGCAGGCCGCCTTGCCCTTACGCGACATCGGATGTCAGGTCTCTGTGCGCGGGGATGCCGTGCAGTCCCGTGGCCTCGGTGCAGCCGGCGACGATGGCGGCTTCGAGGGTGCGGGTGGCGACAAGGCCCATCAGGTCGAGGGGGATGCGGTCGCTCGCATCTGCCGGAAGCGAGCCGGATGCCAGCACGTAGATGGAGTCCCCGTCGTTGGTGGTGTGCGTGGGGCGAATGGTGTGCGCGTAGGCGTCTGCCGCCATCTGCGCCACCTTGGTGGCCTGCGCCTTGGTGAGGGTGGCGTTCGTGACGATGCACGAGATGGTGGTGTTCGTTCGGTCGAGTGGCATGGCGAGCTGATCCGCCATGGCGAGCATGGCCTCCTCCATGTTGAGGATGTCCACCCCATCCGCGGTTCCGCGCATGCCGGCGATGGGCCGGAGGGTCGCGGGGTCAATGACGTTTCCCACGGCGTTGACGGCGGAGACCGCGCCGACCATGAGCGGGCCGAGTTGGAACGCGCGTGCGCCAAGGCCGGCCTTCATGCAGCGCTCAGGGCCCGCGAGCTTGCCCACGGTCGCGCCTGTCCCCGCACCCACGCAGCCCTCTTCAAAGCCGGTTTCGTTACGCTCAACCCTATCCAGCGCGTCGCGCACCGCGAGGATGCCGTTCATGCTCGAGGGGCGCACATCCGCACGGCCAAAGGCGAGGTCGAACAGGCAGCTTGAGCAGACGATGGGAACCTTGCCCACGCCCACGTCGAGGCCGACGCCGCGCTCCTCAAGCTCGCGCATGGCGCCCGAGGCCGCCTCGAGCCCAAAGGCGGAACCGCCGGAGAGCACGACCGCGTGCACGCGGTCCACGGTGTTCTCGGGCCTCAGCAAGTCCGTCTCGCGCGAGGCGGGTGCCGCGCCACGAACGTCCACACCGCCTACGGCGCCCTTGGGCGCCACGATGGCGGTGCAGCCCGTGCCCGCGTCAAGGTCGGTGTAATGCCCGAACGCAAAGCCCGGGATGGACGTGATGGGGATGGGCGTGAGCTGCGACATGGCGTGCTTTCCGTTCTATTCGGGTTGTGAGATGAAATGGTTGAGGTGCAGTCGCCGGGTGGGCGCGTAAGGTCCGAGGCGAGTTCCGCATGAGCCGGAGGCCCCAGTGGGGCCTCCGTGCGAACAGGACTGTTCGAGCAGCGGACCTTACGCGCCCGTCCGGCGACCCTTCGTTACCGTTTGAGCGCGCACGACCTTCGCGATGGGAAGGCCCACCACGTTGTAGAAGTCCCCGTCGATGCGCTCGACGAGCATGCGGCCGTACGTGCCCTGAATGCCGTAGGCCCCCGCCTTGTCCATGGGCTCTCCGGTTGCAACGTATGCGTCGATCTCGGCGTCGCTCAACTCGTAGAAGGTGACGTCGGTGATATCGACGAAGGAGTCGATGCGCTCGCCGTGCGCGATGCACACGCCCGTGGCGACCTGATGCGTCTTGCCGGACAGGGCGCGGAGCATGCGGCGGGCATCTGCCTCATCGGCGGGTTTTCCGAGGAGCTCACCGTCGAGCGCCACGATCGTGTCGGCGGCGACGACCGTCTCGCCAGGTGCGGCATGCGCGCTGGAGACCGCCTCCGCCTTGGCACGCGCGAGGCGCTCGACCAGCTCGAACGGACCTTCGCCCGGACGTGCGGACTCATCGATGTCGGCGGGGATGACCTGTACGTCAAAACCGGCCTCACGCATGAGCTCGATGCGGCGCGGGGATTGGGATGCGAGGATCACAGCTGGATACCGTCCTTGACCTTCTCGACGGCCACCTCACCGGCGATGTCCTCAAGGATGGCGAGGGCGAAGGGGAGGGCCTGTCCCATGCCCGACGCGGTGATGATGTTGCCGTCGACCACCACGGTGCGCTCACCGGCGTGGCACCCCTCGGGGAAGCTCGCCTCGAAGCCCGGGAAGCACGTGGCGCGATGCCCCTCGAGGACACCGAGCTCGGCCAGGATGAAGGGGGCGGCACAGATGGCGGCCACGTGCTTGGTCGCGGCGAACTCGCGCACGAGGTCGCAGACGCGCTCGTCTGCGCGCAGGTCGGTCGCGCCGGGCATGCCACCGGGGAGTACCAGGTAGTCGTAGTTGGAGAAGTCGACCTCATCGAGGGTCACGTCGCAGGTCACCGGGATCTGCTGCGAGGTCACCACGTCGCGCGTGTCCATGACGGAGACGAGCGCGGCGTGGACGCCGCCCCTCCGCAGGACGTCGACGACGGTTAGGCATTCGATGGTTTCGAATCCATCGGCGGCAAGAATGGCGACTCCGGGCATGGCAAATCCTCTCGGTCAGGTGCAGCGACGCCGAGGTTATACCCGTATCGCCCTCAGGCCATTCGTTTCGCCCCAAACGCCCGGGGTGCTCGCCTATGCGCGCGTGAGCCTCACCACGGTCTCGCAGTGGAAGGTCTGCGGGAACAGATCGACCGGCGTGGCCCAGACGGGACGGAAGGTGCCCTCCTCCACAAAACGGCGCAGGTCGCGGGCGAGGGTGGCGGGGTCGCAGCTCACGTACGCCACGTCACGCGCGCTCGTGCTCGCGATGAGGTCGATCGCTTCGGGGGCTAGCCCCGCGCGCGGCGGGTCGACCACGAGCACGTCGGCGTCCTCGTCGGGGAACTCGCGCACCGCGTCGCCGCCGATCACGTCCACGTTGGTGATGTTGGCGATGTCGAGGTTGCGGCGCAGGTCGCGTACGGCCGGGCCGTAGGACTCGACGGCGCTCACGAACTCGCAGCGACGGGCGAGCGGCAGGGTGAAGGTGCCCGCGCCGCAGTACAGGTCGATGCCGAGCTCATGCGGCTGCGGATCGAGCGCCTCCATCACCAGGTCGATGAGAATTTCCGCCGCGCGGGTGTTCACCTGGAAGAACGAGGGGGCGGACAGGCGCATGGTCTCATCGCCGATCTTCTCGGCCCATGAGCCCTCGCCGGCGAGCGCCTCGACGCCCGAGACGCGGCGGGCGCGCTTTTCGCCCTTGGACATGACCCGCACCACGCTCGTGGCGCGGACGGCGTCGCTGAGGACGCGGGAGACCTGCGCGCGGGGGAACGCCCCCGTGGGGGTCCACAGCGCGACCTCGAGGGCCCCGGTGCGACGGCTTGAGCGGATGCCTACGCGCTCAAGTTGGAGATCGCGCGAATTGCCGAGGAACCCGAGGGCGCCGGCGACCGCCTTGACGGCCTTGGCGTGCTTCTTCTCGAAGAGCGGGCAGGAATCGACCTTGATGATCTGGCTGGCGTCGCGTCCGTGCATCCCCAGGCGGAACTTGCCGTTTTCGTGCACGGGGGCGAGCTCGATCTTGTTGCGGTACCCCCAGGCGTCCTTGGCGTGGCGGATGGGCCGCATGAGATCGTCGACCTCTTCGGGCGAGAACTTGCCGATGCGCGCGAGCGCGGAGCGCAGGTTCTCCTCCTTGGCTTGGAGCTGGGCCTCGTGTGACAAGCCGCCCCAGGGACAGCCGCCGCAGATGCCGATGAAGGGGCAGGGGGGCTGGACGCGGTCGGGGGAGGGCTCGAGCACCTCCTCGACCACCGCGCGCGAGAACGAGGGCCCGTCCTCGCAGATGCGCGCCTCGACGGTGTCGCCGATGAGGCCGCCCGCGACAAAGACGGCCTTGCCCTCGGGCGTGCGGGCGAGCCCGTCCGGTCCGTACGTCATGGTTTCGATGGTGAGCCTCATGGCATGGCCTTTCTGAGCGGTGACCGACGTTTGCGGATGCCTTGTGGTGACCAGCGCCTGCGGTTTCTGGCGGGGTGTTGAGACGGCCTCGCCTGCGCGCGGGCGTATCCGCAGCCGATGTGTGATGTATAGCATACCGTCTGATATGTCGCGTGCGCGGGTGATATCAAGGCTCGTTGCGCGAGGAGGCAATGTCGGCCGGGTGCGCGCGGCGAGACGCATCACGCAACGCGTATGTTTTGAAGCGCAACCCTGCACCTGCGGACGGTGCATGTCGCTGCGGCGTGGAGACAATAGGGACGATAGGCATGAAAAAGGCCTCGTTACCGAGGCCTTGACATATCCTGTGGTGGAGACGAAGGGGATCGAACCCTCGACCTCCTCGATGCGACCGAGGCGCTCTCCCAGCTGAGCTACGTCCCCAGGACAAGTGAATATATTAGCAACCATTCGTACGATGTCAACGGAAAAATCGACATCTTTTTTCGGCCTACGCCACCGACGTCGATTGATTTTATGTTGCGGGCGGCGAGCGTGCCTGTTACCCGGAGCGTACGACTGCGATCCGACCAGGTGCGATTTCGATGTGCGAGAGAGGAGTTTGCCGCGGTATGAAAAAACCGCCCCCCACTTCACGAAAATGAACCCACCTCTGCAAGGTGGGTGCCCTCATCGAGCGGTTCCAGCTTCCTTAACAACGAAGGATACCTGTACTGTGCACGACTGTGCGGGCTCCCTAAATAAACGCGACGGTTCACCCAGTTGCTCCGCGGGGGGCGGAACACCTTCATCATACGGCATGCGATTTACGATACCAGTCTTGACTTAGAAAACTTGTTGGGAGACGATGGGGGCGGAGCCGCGTCAATGCGGCTTTCTTTGTATACCAGCGTGATCCGGAAGGGAAGTCAGGCGTGGCCCAGCTGCTCAGTCCGTCCAGTCTTGCCCATTGCGAGCTGTGCCCCCGTCGTTGCGGGGCAAACCGCGCGGCGGGCACGCGCGGTGTTTGCGGGGCCGATGCAACGCTCAAGATCGCGCGCGCCGCCCTGCATTTTTGGGAGGAGCCTCCCATTTCGGGGGAGCGCGGTTCCGGCACGGTGTTCTTCTCGTCCTGCCCGCTTAAATGCCGTTACTGCCAAAACCACGAGATCTCGACGGGCGGGTTCGGCATCGAGGTCACGCCGGGGCGCCTGGTCGAGATCATGCTCGAGCTGCAGGAGCAGGGCGCGCACAACATCAACCTCGTCACGGCCACCCATTATGCGCATCTGCTGCCCGAGGCCATCCGCGCCGCCCGCGCTCGGGGCCTTGCGGTTCCCATTGTCTACAACACGAGCGGCTACGAGCGCGAAGAGGCCGTGTCGGAGCTCGGCGACCTGGTCGACGTCTGGCTCGTCGATTACAAATACGCCAGCGCCGAGCTCGGCCGCAAATTATCCCATGTTCCCGATTACCCGGTCGTCGCCTCGCGTGCGCTGGCCCGCATGTGCGCCGAGGTGGCGCGACGCGGCGGCGAGCTCGTCGATGGTGACGGCCTCATGAGGCGCGGCGTCATCGTGCGGCACCTGGTGCTCCCGGGGCACGCCGACGACTCGCGCGATGTGCTCGATTGCATCTGGCGGGTCGCGGGCGACGTGCCCATCTCCGTGATGAACCAATACACCCCCAATGCGCGCATGCGCGCCGTGGGAGGGGAGCTCGCCCGGCCGGTGACGGATGAGGAGTACGAGCTCGTGCTCGACCACGCCGACGACATGGGGTTCACCACGATGTTCTGGCAGGAGGGCGGTGCGGTGGACGAGAGTTTCACCCCGGCCTTCGATACGACGGGCGTGCTGCGATCGGCGAGCGCGGGTTAGGCCGGGGCGGCGCTTGCGGTATCGCGTCGATGAGTCGATTTCCGGCTGTGCGGCCCGTGCTGGAAGGCCGCTGCGTCGAACGGGTATACTGCATTCCATCTGTATGCATATGCGATGGCGGCGCCGCGGCTCCCGCCTTTGCCATGGGAAGGGTTCGCTATGACCGATACGACCGCAAACCCGCTGACCGACGAGGAGCGCGAGGAGCTCGAGGCCCTGCGCGCCGAGAAGGCCCGCCGCGAGGAGGAAGAGCGCGCCCGTCGCGAGCGCGAGGAACTCGAGGCGCTGCGCGCCGAGCAGGAGCGCATCGACGCCGAGATTTTGGCCGAGCGCGCTTTGGCCGAGCAAGCCGAGCAGCCACATGAGGCCGCCCGGCGGCCCGCAGGGTCGTCGTCCGCTGAGGGGCAGGCCTCAGCGGGGCGGTCCGAGAAGGCGCCCTCTTCCGCCGCCTCCGCCTGTGTTCCGTCGTCCGCGACGCCTTCTTCGGCGCCATCACAGGGCGGTTCGGCATCCAAGAGCTTTGGCGAGCGCATGGTGACCTCCGACGCGGTGGACGAGGACGGCATCCCCACCATGCCCATGGCGCAAAAGATCATCCTCGTCATCGCCTGCATCGCTCTCGTGGCGTTTGCCATCTACACCGTGACGCGCTAGCCGCCCGGCACGCCGTGGCGTTACGGCCGTTCGGCACGCCCGCACGAGGGTGGATTCATGTCGCGCGGACGTGCGTCTATCGACCTCGTTCGTCTGCACGACGCGCCTAGCGCCCCTTACGCATCACTTCGGAAAGGATCTTCCCATGGCCTTGACCGACATAACCAGGCCCACCGACGTCTCCATGAATACCGACCTGTACGAGCTCACCATGGCGCAGGGTCTGTGGGAGAGCGGCAAGGTGGAGGAGCAGGGCTGCTTCACCGCGTTTTTCCGTGAGGCGCCCTTCGGCAGCTCCTTCGCCGTCATGTGCGGCACCGCTGAGTTGGGGGAGTTCGTCGAGAACTTCCGGTTCACGGATGAGGACATCGCGTATCTGGCCGAGCTTGAGGCTCCGGGTGGCGGTGCCCTGTTCAAGCCCGGATTCCTCGCGTTTTTGCGCGCGTTCCGCCCGCGCGTGGACATCGACGCCATCCCCGAGGGCGAGCTCGTGTTCGCGCGCGAGCCCATGGTGCGCGTGAGCGGCCCCATGCTCGATTGCCAGCTGCTTGAGACCGCCCTGCTTAACATCATCGGGTTTCAGACCCTCGTGGCGACCAAGACCGCCCGTGTGGTCCAGGCGGCTCAGGGCAGGCCCGTCGCGGAGTTCGGCCTGCGCCGCGCCCAAGGCCCGGACGGCGGAGTGGCGGTCGCACGTGCGAGTTATGTGGCGGGGTGCGCTTCGACTTCCAACGTGCTCGCGGGTCGTCGCTATGGTATTCCCGTCTCCGGTACGCACGCTCATAGCTGGGTCCTGAGTTTCCCAACCGAGTTGGAGGCGTTCCGCGCATTCGCCAAGAGCTCGCCCAAGAACTGCACCCTGCTCGTGGACACCTACGACGTGCGCGAGGGCGTGGAAAACGCCATCACCGTGGCGCGGGAGATGGAGGCGGAAGGCGAGCGCTTGTCCGGCATCCGCATCGATTCGGGCGATCTCGCCAAGCTTTCCGCCTATGCGCGCCGTCGATTCGATGAGGAGGGCCTCGGCTACGTGAAGATCGTCGTGTCGAACGACCTCGACGAGCACACCATCAGCTCCCTGTTGGGCCAGGGCGCCCCGGTCGATGCGTTCGGCGTGGGCACCAAGTTGGCGACCTGCTACGACCAGCCAGCGCTTGGCTGCGTGTACAAGCTCTCGGCGCGCCGCGACGGCACATCGGAAGCTTGGACGCCCGTCATGAAGTTTTCCGAGCAGCCCTACAAACGCACGATCCCGGGCGTTCAGCAGGTGCGCCGTTATATGGATACCGCGGGTGCACCCGTGTGCGATATGATCTACGACCCCGATCATCTTATGGGGGAGGGCGAGTGCCGCGGCCACACGTTGGTGGCGGTGAATGACGCGGCCCTGGTGACGGACGTTTCCGAGTTCTCCTATCGCGAGCTCCTCGTACCGCAGGTCCGCAATGGCGCGGCGGCGTCGCCGCGCGAGGACATCGAGGTGGCGCGGGCTCGTTGCGCGAGTGCCTTGGAGTCACTTGACGATGCCTACAAGCGTTTTCTGTATCCACAGTCGTACGTGGTGGGCATGGAGGCGGGCCTCGCCGCCGTGCGCGACGAGCTCGTTCGCGAGCGCATGGCTGCCACGCCCTCCGTTCTCCCCTGGAAGGCAAAGTGATGACTGCACGTAAGACCATGGTCGTGAAGATCGGATCCTCGACACTGGTCGAGGACGGTGAGCTGCGGCGTGATTTCATCTCCGCCCTTGCCTCCCAAGCGCGCGACCTGTGCGAGGCCGGGTGGAATCTCGTCGTAGTGAGCTCCGGCGCCATCGCGTGCGGCGCGCCTTTGCTCGGATTTGAGCGCAGACCCGCGGACATGCCGAGCCTGCAGGCGTGCGCCTCGGTGGGGCAGTGCGTACTCTCCGCCGCCTACGATGAGGAGTTTCGGGCGGTGGGTCTTCTCACCTCACTCGTCCTGCTCACGCGTGGTGACACGGCACGCCGTACCTCGTATCTGCATGCTCGCGATGCCCTCACGCGCCTCGTCGATTTGGGCGTGGTGCCCATCGTGAACGAGAACGACACCACCGCTGTCGACGAGATCAAGTTCGGCGATAACGACACGCTCGCCGCCCTTGTGAGCTGCCTGGTTTCCGCTGATCTGTGCGTGACGCTCTCCGATATCGACGGCCTGTACACGGCCAACCCCTCGCTTGATCCGAATGCCGAGTTCATTCCGCGTGTGGACAAGATCGACGCCGCGATCATCGGCTCTGCGGGAGATTCGACCACCACGGTGGGCACGGGCGGCATGATCACCAAGATCCGCAGCTGCCGCATCCTCATGACGGCCGGCATCGAGAGCGTCATCTGCTCGGGTGCCGAGGAGCTCCCGCTGGTGCGCCTTGCAAGCGGCGAGCAGGTGGGCACGCGGTTCGTGCCGCCCGCGGGCCGTCTGGAGATCGCTCCGCGCAAGCTCTGGATCGCGCTCGGCGATAGCGCCCATGGGTCGGTGACGGTTGATGCGGGCGCGGCCGACGCGCTTGTGAAGCGGGGGAGCTCGCTGCTGCCGGTCGGCATCTCATCCGTCGAGGGCTCCTTTGCGGCGGGCGACGTCCTCGATGTGCGCGACGCGAGCGGGTTCGTGCTCGCCCGCGGCATCGCGGAGGCCGGCCGCGACGTACTCGAGCTCGCCGCCGGGCGCCGCCAGGAGGACATCGCGGGTAACCACCTGCTCGCCGCGCTCGCCAACAAGCCCGCCATCCACCGCGACAACCTGATCGTCTTCGCGTAAGGGCCTGCGCTCGCCATTGATGCTCGGCCGTTCTCTCGCCCGTGAGCGGTTTGAATCTGTCCGTGAACGGCGCGCCTCTTCCATCGCGCGGCGCCAACTCCGATGCCGTCTTCGGCGTCGACTCGGCCCAGACCCCTGTTTATCTGGCAATCCTGTCTCCATCCGAGACTTTGCCAATATTCACGGCAAGAGTCGCGTTGGAGCGGATGCTCCCCCTCGGGTTAGACTTCCCTTGGAAGCGAATGTGGCGCCGCGGGGGCGGCGTGCGTCTGAGAGGGGGGAGCATGCGCTGGCGCGAGTTGCTCGAATGCGTCGAAGCCGAGCCCGGTATCACTCCCGATGCCATCGCCGCCCGCATGGGCGTGAGCACGCGCAGCATCCGCTCCTTCGCGCGCGAGGCGAATGAGCGCCTCGGACGTGCGGCCTCCCTCGCAAAGCGTCGGGGGAGGGGATACTTCCTAGAGATCGCCGATGAGGGCGCATACCGTGCCCTCATGCACAGCTCCCCCCTCTCTCGTTCACGGGGTTCCCGCGACGCGCGCCGAGCGAGTGGTCTATCTGCTGAACGACCTGCTCATGCGCAACGACTGGGTATTCGCCGACGATCTCGCCGATGCTTGCGCATGTTCGCGCAGCACACTTTCCCTCGACCTGCGTGACGTCGAGCACATCCTCAACCGGTACGATTTGGTATTGGAGCGCCGTCCCCGCTACTGCATGCGGGTCTCCGGTCTCGAGCTCAATCGGCGCCTGTGCCTTGCCGCCAGCGCCATGGGCGATGCGACGTGCCTCCTCGGCGGTATCGGTGACGCCGCGCCCGCCCCATCGTCCGCTCCCGAATCGTTGTTCCAGCGCATGGGGATGCAGCGCGAGTCTCTCGAGGCGATCGCGGCGAGTGTGGAGGACGCTCTTACCGACGGCCCCATCAACATCAATGCCATCTCATATCAGAATCTGCTGGTGCACATCGCCATCGCGCTCGTGCGCATCAACGCGGGATGCTACGTCCCCTTGGCGTCCGAGGACATGTCCGACATCGAGCGCCGCAGTGAGTACGCAGCCGCCCGCCGCGTCGCTGGGGGAATCAAGTTCCGGCTTGGCATGGAGCTGCCCGAGGAGGAGGTCGCCTACATCGCGATTCACCTTGCGGGCAAGCGCACGCTGAATGACGCCCTGAGCAACGAGGAGCCCGAGGGCGGCCTTGTGATATCCGATGAGATCTGGGCGCTCGTGAGCGACATGCTCGATTCCGTCCGAACGCATTTTCATTTCGATTTCGACGAGGACATCGAGCTGCGTATGAACCTCGCGCGGCACCTCGTCCCGCTCGCGGTCCGTCTTCGCAGCCAGATGAACCTCAAGAGGCCATCGCCGACGGTGTCGACCTCATCGCTTACACCCCTTGGGGTTGTATCGATCTGGTCTCTGCGTCCACAGGCGAGATGCACAAGCGCTACGGGATGATTTACGTCGACCGTCACGACGATGGCACCGGCTCCTTTGAGCGCAGGCGTAAGGACAGCTTTTTCTGGTACAAGAAGTGCATCGAGTCAAATGGCGAGGATTTGGATTGACGCTTCGATGACGGACCGATATTCGGTTTCCGCGTGAGAAGTGAGCGCTTCGCCGCATGATTTGTTAAACGGTCGCCTGCATATGCAGGCGACCGTTTTCGCGTTTGATGGTTTTGTCGTATGCGCTCGGGGCCGAATCGATCGCATGGAGAAGTCGACCTTGGAATCGATGCGACGGACCCCCGATGATTAATCTGGATAAGGGTGCATTTTGCACATCGCCGTTCATGTTGGGTAGACTTGGGGAACGGTTATTATTTTGGGGGTCCTATGCCGGCGTTGAGTATGTTTTTCGGTATCGTCGTCTATATGTATCGGGAGCTTGGCGGCAAGCACAAGCTCCCGCATGTCCATGCGATGTTTTCTGGTGACGAAATCGTCGTCAGCCTCGAGGGCGAAATACTCGAAGGTTCCATTCCCAAGAGCAAGCTCAAGTTGTTGCTGGCATGGATGGAAATACATAAGGACGAACTGCGGGCGAACTGGGACCTGCTTTCCGCTGGAGAGCAGTCCTTCCGTATCGATCCCCTTCGTTAGGAGATGACCATGCATCCGCTTTTGACGAGCGTGACCCCGCAGGACGGGCACTGTCTTCTTCTTGAATATGATTCGGGTGAGCGCAGGGTTTTTGACGTCGCTCCGTATATGACGGGATCTTGGTTCGGTGAGCTGCTTGAGCCAAGTTATTTCAACTGCGTCAGTATGCTTGCTGGAGGCAGGGGCATTTCCTGGCCGAATGGTCAGGATATCGCTCCCCATGAGCTGTATGAGTTGAGCATCGCGGTTTAGAAGGGCAACTATGGCAGACATCAACGCTTATGTAGAGGAGCTTGCTCGAAACGCGAAGGAAGCCTCGCGTTCATTGGGATTTGCCTCCGACGAGGCCCGCCGCGCCGCGGTGCGCGCCATGGCCGCCTCGCTTCGCCAGCGTGCCGACGAGGTTCTCGAGGCGAACGCCCTCGATATGGACGCCGCGCGCGCCGCGGGTACATCCGAGGGTTTGCTCGACCGTTTACTGCTCACGCCGAAGCGCGTCGAGGGCATGGCCGCAGGCCTCGATAAGCTCGCCGATTTGCCCGACCCCGTGGGGCGCGTGCTCGATGAGCGCGACATCAGCGAGGGCGTTCATCTAAGGCGCGTGAGCGTGCCTTTGGGGCTTGTCGCGATGGTGTACGAGGCACGTCCCAACGTGACCGCCGACGCCGCCGGAATCTGCGTCCGCACGGGTAACGCCTGCATTTTGCGTGGAGGTTCCATCGCTCAGAACAGCTGTGTCGCAATCGCCCGCATCTTGGCGGATGCCGTAGAGGCGAGCGGATTCGACAGGGCGGCGGTTTCCATCATCGAGATGACCGATCGCGCTGCAACGGGGGCGCTCATGGCGCTGCGCGGAGTGGTGGATGTTCTGATTCCGCGCGGTGGTGCCGGCCTCATCCAGCGCTGTGTTCGTGAGAGCCTGGTGCCGGTTATCGAGACGGGCACGGGCAACTGTCACATCTACGTTCATGAGAGCGCTGATTTTGCCAAGGCTCGCGCGATCATCATGAACGCCAAGATCCAGCGCGTAGGCGTGTGCAATGCGTGCGAGTCTCTGCTTGTGGACGACTCGATCGCCGATGCCTTCCTGCCAGAGGCGCTTTCCGAGCTCGGCTCCGCGGGCGTGGTGATTCACGGCGATGAGCGCGTCCGCGGCGTCGCCTTTGCCGGTGAGTTCGTCGATGCGACGGAAGAGGATTGGGGGCGCGAGTATCTTGCGCTCGAGATCAGCGTGAGAGTCGTGAGCGGGATCGATGAGGCCATCGCGCACGTGAACCGCTACGGCACGGGCCACTCCGAGGCGATCGTCGCTGAGGACGAGGCCGCGTGCGAGCGCTTCCTGCGCGAGGTGGACGCCGCCGCCGTGTACGCGAATGCGAGCACGCGCTTCACCGACGGCGGCGAGTTCGGCTTGGGCGCCGAAATCGGCATCTCGACCCAGAAACTGCACGCTCGTGGCCCATTTGCCGCTGAGGCGCTCACAACGTACAAGTATGAGCTCCGAGGCGAGGGGCAGGTGCGGCCGTAAACCTCAATTTAGGGACAGTCCCTAATTTGAGGTGAAGGTGTCGCGGTCGGGGGCGAAGCTCTGCATGGCCTCGATGGTGCGCGCGAACAGCTCGTCGAGTTCCCAGCCGAGCATCTCGGCACCGGAGCGGATGACGTCACGGGAGACGCCCGCGGCGAAGCGCTTGTCCTTGAACTTCTTCTTGAGCGATTTGACGTTGAAGTCCATCACGCTCTTGGAGGGGCGCATGACCACGGCGGCGCCGATGAGGCCCGTGAGCTCCTCGGTGGCGAACAGAATCTTCTCCATCTGGAGCTCAGGCTTGGGAAGGCTCGTGTTGAAGTCGCTCGTGTGCGTCTGGATCGCGCGGATGAGCTCGTGGCTGCCGCCGGCCGCCTCGATGTCCTTCGCGGCGTAGATGGTGTGGTTCATCGGATCGTCGTCGTGCTCTTCCCAGTCGAGGTCGTGCAGCAGCCCCACGATGCCCCAGAACTCCTCGTTCTCAGGGTCGTACTCGCGCGCGAAATAGCGCATCGTCTGCTCGACCGTCTCGGCGTGCTCGATGTGGAAGGGGTCCTTGTTGTGCTCGCAGAGCAGGTCGAATGCTGCCTCGCGGGTCATGCCGGCGTTGATCTGTGCCATGGTTCCTCCTAGGTGATGGCGCCGAAGTGCAAAAAGGCGCCCGGGCCCCCGATCTTCGACGCCTTGGAAGCGCCGCACCTACGGCCGGGGACCGGACACCTTGATTCCCCCATTCGGTGAAGGGGGAGGCTTACTGCACCACACTATAGCACGCGCTGGCGCGTAACCGGTCATGCCGATGCGACCTCGACCCGGCGCCCGTCCCCAAATCATGGAAGCTCTTTTCGGGACTTCTGACGGTCGGGGCCTCGTCGGCTCAAACCTCAATTAAGGGGCAGGCCTCAATTCGAGGCGATGGCGGCTTGGGCGATAGCCTGCTCGAAGCGCTCCTCGACGGCGTCCTCGTCGACGTGGAGCGCCACGGCGAACTCCTCCACGGAACGCCGCCTCGCCTCCTTGAGCACGCGCGTGTAGTAGCTGCTCGGCTTCTTGCCATGGGCCTCGGCCTCGCTGATGCGCGCGCGCATGGTCTTGGCGACGCGCACGGTCTCGGGCGCGCCGAGTTTGAGTTGCTGCTTGAAGTGCGTCTCCTCAAGGGAGCTGTTGCGCTCGGTGAAGGTGTCGACATCCAAATCGGCGTAGCCGCCCAAGAGATCCTCGGCGTCCTCTCGCGAGATGACGGCATGCAGGCGGTCCTGCTGCGCCAGGGGGTACATGAGGTGGGTTTCCGTGTGGCCGGACTTCGCACTGAGCAAGATCATGGGATGCACTGCGTCCTCGGTGAATCCGGTGACGGTGCAGACTCCCTGCCCGGGGTGGATGACGTGCTGGCCAACGTGAAACATGCTTCCTCCAACTGAATACTCTACGCGCTCGAATGGTTTTATATTACCACGAATACGTGCGGAAATTAGGTAAATGGCACCAAAACCTGATAATTCAAATGAATAAGCAAATGCAAAATCCAGTGAAGACAAATCGATTAACTGATAATCCGAACGAGGATTATTCGTCTTGATGTGAAAACGGCAAAGAAAACGCGTCTGGAGTATGCAAATACCTCCATTTCAGGATGTCTCGAGGATTCACTGTGCTAAAGTACAGTGCGTCTGTACGTGAGCCCTGCGAGAAGGACATCTCAGGGCCATACGATGAGGAGGACCTCTATGCCGGAGAAGATTGAAGAGCTGGTACGTGCTGCACTGGCCGCTGCTCAGGAGGCTGGCGACCTGCCCGCATTCGAGCTTGAGGATTGTGGTATGGAGCGACCGGCCGACACTTCTCATGGTGAGTGGACCTCCACGATGGCCATGAAGTCCGCTAAGCTCGCCCATTGCGCGCCCAGGAAGATCGCTGACGCCGTCGTGGCGCACATGCCCGAGAGCGCCGAGATCGAGCACGTCGAGGTCGCCGGGCCCGGCTTCATCAACTTCTATCTCAACGCCGCCGCCAACAACGCCATCTTCGGCGTGGCGCGTGAGCAGGGTCGCGATTTCGCCAAGTCCAACGTGGGCGGGGGCGTCAAGACCCAGATCGAGTTCGTGTCCGCCAACCCCGTCGGCCCCATGCACGTGGGCCATGGCCGCTGGGCGGCGCTGGGCGACTCCATGTGCAACGTCATGCAGCACGCGGGCTACGAGGTCGAGCGCGAGTTCTGGATCAACGACTACGGCAACCAGATGAACACGTTCGGCAACTCCATCTCCAAGCGCTACATGCAGCTCGCCGACATCATGGCCAAGCAGGGCTGCGACATCGATGCCGCCCGCGACTTCCTGGCCCAGGACCGCGACAACTACGTCCAGGACGAGGCCGACGAGCACCTTGACTCGCATCCGTATATGGATGAGTTCACCGCCGACCTCGGCAAGGACTCCTACGGCGGCACCTACATCATCGACGAGGCCGCGGCCTTCTGGAAGTCCGACGGCGACAAGTGGGTGAACGCCGACCCCCAGGAGCGCATGCTCTCCTTCCGCGAGCGCGGCTACCAGAAGATGCTCAAGGACATGAAGGACACCTGCCACGACGTGCGCTGCGACTTCGACGTCTGGATGTCCGAGCGCACCATGTACCAGAAGGACTGGACGGGCACCTCGCCGGTCGAGCGCGCCTACGACAAGCTCGACAAGATGGGCTACCTCTACACCACCGATGACGGCGCCCTGTGGTTCAAGTCGACCGCGTTCGGCGATGACAAGGACCGCGTCATCAAGAAGTCCAACGGCGACTACACCTACTTCTCCTCCGACATCGCCTACCACTGGAACAAGTTCCAGCGCGTCGACCTCGTCCTTGACATCTGGGGCGCCGACCACCATGGCTACATCCCGCGCGTCAAGGCCGTCTGCGACGCCCTCGGCTACCCCGGCCAGTTCGAGGTGCCGCTGGGCCAGTTCGTCAACCTGCTGCGCTCCGGCAAGCCGGTTCGTATGTCCAAGCGTAAGGGCACGATGATCACCTTCCGTGAGCTCATCGATGAGGTCGGTGCCGACGCCGCCCGTTACACCCTGGTGAGCCGCTCCTCCAACCAGACCATCGACTTCGACATCGATGCCGTCAAGGAGAAGAGTCAGTCCAACCCGGTGTACTACGTCCAGTACGCCCACGCCCGCATCTGCTCCATCCTTCGCAAGGCCGCTGGCGTCACCTTCGAGCAGGCTGAGCTCATGGGCATGGAGAACGTCGCCGTCAAGGCCATCGGCGCCGATGTCGACTACTCCCTGCTCACCGACCCGACCGAGCTCGCGCTCGCCCGCAAGATTTCCGAGCTTGAGGATCTCATCGCCGGCTGCGCCCGCGATCGCGCCCCGTTCCGCCTGACCCACTACGCCGAGGAGCTCGCCGCGGGCTTCCACAGCTTCTACCAGGCATGCCAAGTGCTCCCGAGTGAGGGTCGTCCGGTCGAGCCCGAGGTCACGCGTGCCCGCCTCGCCGCCTGCGACGCCGTCCGCTCCGTCCTCGACCTGGTTCTGAGCCTTATCGGCGTCTCCGCCCCCACCAAGATGTAACTCTTGCATCCGATTTTGCGATAGCGCCCCATTGCCGCCCGCGCCTGTTTTGCGCGGGCGGCTTTCTGTATACGCTGCTTTTTGCAAACTTGCAGCTCAATATTGCCGCAATGCGCGAATGTGGTATATTTCTGCCAACGCGACCTGCGCTTTCAATCCCCTTCTATAGCGAATTCCCTTTCGAGCTCGTTCCCGGCGTGATGAGAGCGCTCGCATATGAAACGCGAGAAGAAAGTAGAACCGCGTGTCTGAAGAAATGAATACCGAGAACGCGATCGAGAAGGCTCCCATCGTCGAGCCTGTCGCCTCGTCTGCCGAGAAGTCCGATGCGCCCGCGTCTGCCGACGTGACGGCTGCGGCGAGCGCCGAGACGACGCCCCCGCAGGAGACGAAGCCCAAGCGCCGTGGCCGTACGCCCAAGGTAGAGGCCGGTGCGTCGCAGGATGCTCCTGCCGACGCTGCCCCCAATGGCCCTGATGAGGCCGGCGATCGCCCCGCGGCGCCCAAGCGCCGTGGCCGCAAGCCCAAGAACGCCGCCGTCCGCGAGGAGGCGGCCCCCGCTTCGAGCGAGATCATGCAGGCCCGCGCGCTTGCGCAGATCAGCCAGGCGTCGGTCGTGCGCCGTCAGCGCCGTGCGGCTGAGCGTGCGGCCGAGATGCTCGCCACTGACTCTGTCGAGCAAATGGATGAGCGCCCGGCAAAGCCCAAAAGGGCGACCCGCTCCGATGCTTCCGCCGACGCCGCCGCGACCGGTGCTCCTATGGCGCCCGCGCCCGAGCACGTCGAGAAGGATCGAGCCGAGGCGAAGCCTGCCTCCGATTCGGTACCTTCCGACGCTCCTGCCGCCCCCTTGGTTGATGTGGAGCTTCCCACTGTCCCCGTGATCGACCCGGCCCTGCGCCCGCATCGTCGCGGACGCAAGCCCAAGGCGTACATCGAGGCCGAGAAGGCCGCCGCGGCCGCGCTCGCCGCGCGTCAGGCGGCCCTCATGGCCGCACGCGATCAGCAGCGTGCGGAAGGCGCCGCCGAGGAGCGCACGGACGCACCTGGTGACGCCGCCGCCGTGAAAACGCAGGATGCCACGGGTTCGGGGCATGCGGATTCCGAGGACGTGAAGAAGGATGCGCGTCCCGGTCGCGGGTCGCGCGCCCGCAAGTCCGCCGCGCGTGACGCCGCCAAGGGTGCCAACGCCACCGAGGGTGCCGACCAGGCCTCGACGGATGTGCCACAGGACGCTCGCGCCGAGGGTGCCGCGGATGCCAAGCAGGCACCGCGCACGCACAAGGGGCGCCGCGACGCTGACCGCCCCGATCGCTCTGATCGATCCGATCGCGTCGAGCGCGCCGATAAGGGCAATACCGGCAAGGCTAACGACCGCCGCGACCGCCGTGAGCGCCAGAAGGACAACCGCAAGCAGCGCAACAACCGCTTTGCGCCCGCGGAGCCCTCGCTCACCCGCGAGGAGCTGTCTGCCATGAAGGTCGCCGAGCTCCGCGAGAAGGCCCGCGAGCTTGAGATCGACCCCACCGGCATCAAGAAGCCCGAGCTCATCGAGGTCGTCTACGCCGCTGCCGCGCGCGCTGAGGGCTTCCGCGACATCGAGGGCATCCTGGATATCGACAACCAGGGCTTCGGCTATGTGCGCGCGCACGGCTATATGCCCAGCCGCGACGACGCGTTCGTTCCAGCGCAGATGATCCGCGCCGCCGGTCTTCGCCCCGGAGACCTGATCGCGGGCACGTTGCGCCCCATGCGCGCCAACGACAAGCTTCCCGGCCTGGCCAAGCTCCGTTCCGTGAATGGCTTGGATCCCGAGCAGGTCAAGAAGCGCCCCAAGTTTTCCGACCTCACGCCCATCTATCCCAACGAGCCGCTCAAGATGGAGCACGGCAAGGACTCGATCACCGGGCGCGCCATCGACATCGTGAGCCCCATCGGCAAGGGTCAGCGCGGCCTCATCGTCTCGCCGCCCAAGGCCGGCAAGACCACCATCCTCAAGAAGATCTGCCAGTCCATCGCCATTAACAACCCCGAGGTGCACCTCATCTGCCTGCTGGTGGACGAGCGCCCCGAGGAGGTCACGGACATGCAGCGCTCCATCAAGGGCGATGTGGTCGCCTCCACGTTCGACATGCCTGCCGACAACCACACCCGCGTGTCGGAGCTCGTGATCGAGCGCGCCAAGCGCATCGTGGAGATGGGCGGCGACGTGGTCGTGGTGCTCGACTCCATCACGCGCCTCGCCCGCGCGTACAACATCGCCGCGCCCGCGTCCGGCCGCATCCTCTCCGGCGGCGTGGATTCAGCCGCGCTGTACCCGCCCAAGCGCTTTTTGGGCGCGGCGCGCAACATCGAGAACGGCGGCTCGCTCACCATCCTGGCCTCCGCGCTTATCGACACGGGCTCGAAGATGGACGAGGTCATCTTCGAGGAGTTTAAAGGCACGGGCAACATGGAGCTCAAGCTCGACCGTGACCTGGCCGACCGCCGCATCTTCCCGGCGATCGACCCCATCGCCTCCGGCACGCGCAACGAGGACCTGCTGGTGGACGAGCAGATGCGCCCGTTCATGTGGGGCATCCGCCGCATCCTCGCCGGCATGAACAACACCGAGCGCGCCGCTGCGTCCTTCATCAAGGGCCTCAAGGGGACGAACTCCAACCAGGACTTCCTCATCCGCACGGCCAAGAAGGCCGCCGATCACCCGGATGCGCTCTAACGATCTTAAGGGTCGTTTGTCCGTGCGAGCTCATGCGTAGCGGTGGGGGCAAGGTTTCGCCCGTCCTTCGCTTGGGATCGCCTGCGTCTTCCGCGGGTGCAACGATTCCCGCGGGCTGATCGATGCGTTCGTTTGTGTACAGTAAGCCCTCCCTGTTTCTCGTTCGATGGCAGGGAGGGCTTCTTTTTTAGCGGTGGATGGAAAGTCGGGTTGGATGGGCATGTGCGCACCGTCGCTTCGGATACGGCCCGGCGCAGCGCAACGGTACGTTAGATGATGCCCAGCGCCCGCTCTGCGGCCAACGCCGTCTTGTAGGGAAGTACGCGCGACGCGGCGTAGTATGCCTTCATGTCGAGCGACGGAATGCACAGCGATTGTCCGCGGCGCGATGCGCGCAGGGCCCGGGCGGCCACGCGGTCGGCGCGCTCGAATCCGATCGTCGTCATCGCGCGGGCGGCGGTCGCATCGCCCGGGGCATCGAGGAACTCCGTCTGCATGAACTTGGGGCAAACCGCGGTCACATGGATGTCGGAGCCCCCGAGCTCGGCGTCGAGCGAACGCGATAGATCGAGGATGAACCGCTTGGCTGCCGAGTAGACCGCGAGATTGGGCTGGGGGAGGAATGCGGCGACGCTGGCGATGTTGATGATGCGCGACCCCCGGCGCAGATAGGGGAGCGCACGGTAGATCAGCTCGACGGGGGCCTGCATGAGCAAGCGCACCATCGCTCCGCCGTCGCGCTTATCCTGCATGGCGACGTTTCCAAAGACGCCGAACCCCGCGTTGTTCACCAGCAGCGCGACCTCGGCGCCCGGGGTCTGCCCCAGAGCCCCTTCGATTACCTCGAACGATGCCGGGTCGGTGAGGTCGAGGCAGAAGGGCCGCACCGGCGTCCCGCATGTGCGTTGGAGCGCCTTGAGCCGTTCAAGGCGGCGGGCGACCACCCATATCTCGTCGACTTGCCCGCTCGCTCCGGCATCGATGTGCTTGACGAATTCCTTTCCCAGGCCCGAGCTGGCCCCTGTGACGATGGCAATGCGCGTCATGATCGCTCCTTTGATATCCTCGCCGTCGCGCGACGTATGTTACGAATGTCCTCGCCGTCACGCGGCGTCTCTTTCGAGAATCTTGTTCCCCAATATGGGGTTCGCCAACCATGGCGCGCGGTTTGCGCACGCGGCGTCTCCATTTACCGAACGCGCTTGAAAATACCTGCGAATTCTCGGATAATCATCACAGATCGCGACGGAATACGCAGATGAAACGAACCACCATCCGTTGCTTTGGGTGCCTTTCGCCCTAAAGCCATACTCTTCATCTTTTCCATCCGACCGGTTCTCGCGCCCGTCCATGCGGGTGCGGGGAAGCCGTACGTAATCGTGAGGTTGTTGAGGGAGCGCGCCATGGCCGCAGCTAAAATCGGGTATCGCGGAAATGCAATCGGCATCTCGGCCGGTCTGGGCATCGCGCTGCCGCTCGCCGCTTATGCCGCGACGTTGCCGTTCGACGGCGTGAACGACGCGGTGCGCGCGGACGCCCTGCCGTTCGCGGCCGGCATCGTCGCCGGCGTGGGCATGCTCGCCCTCACCGGCCACCTGATCGACCGGCATGCCGAGCGCGTCGCGGAGGACGAGGCCGAGGCGGCGCGGTTCGCCTCCTTGTACGACGGCTCCTCCACGCGCGCCGATTCAGCGCAGACGATGACGAAGGGCGCTGCGCCCCGTGGAAAGCGCTTTGCACGTGGCGGCGCTCCCGCGGGTGTTCCGGTTATCTCGCGCGCGGTCGATGCCCTTGACGAGATGGAGGCATGGGCCGAGATCGACGCCATGTTCAACGAGGACTCGCCGATCAGCTGCGATCCCGCTCGTTCCAAGGACATGTACCAAATCGCCCTCGAGGAGCTTCTCAAGGCTGAGCGCGCAGCCGCCCAGACGCAGTCCGCTCCGCAGGCTGATGTGGCCTCCACGGGGTCTTCCGCGTATGCGGGCGACGCGGATGAGGCGAACGCTCGCAACGAGGCCATGGCCGCCCTGTACGGCGATGCCGTGGTGCAGCGCTCCTATGCCCCCGTCCTTCCCAACATGTCCGCGGCGTCCGCACCCGCACCGGCTGTCGCGGTGCAGGCTGCGTCCTCAGCTGATCGAACGAACGCAGCACCTGCGCAGGTGCAGTCGGGTTCCGCCGTATCCGAGATGTCGGCTGCGTCTCGCGAAGATCCCGTCTCGGTCCCCGTTGCCGACTACTCGGGGCACGAGGGCATGTGGGCCGCCGCACTTGCGATTCTCCAGGAGCTCGAGCCCTCCATGGCCGCTCCCGGCCCTCATGCCGCCCATGTCGCGTCAGCCGCCGTCGAGGCTTCTCCTGCCGTAGATGCCTCGCACATCGATGCGCGTCGCATGGCGGCCATCGCCGAGGGTAACCGCGCCACGCGCGAGCACAGCCATGTGAACGAGCTGATCGAGGAGGAGTTCAATCGCGTGCCCTCCAAGAGCGTGCATCATACGGCGCATGAATATCTCAAGGTCATCGAGGGTGGTACCGCGGCCATGCCCTCGCTCCAAACCGCGGAGGCGTAATTCGCGTGGACTCCCTGTTTCGCCAGCTGCGTTCCAAGGTGAGCCTGCCCTGGTTGCTGCTCACCTTGGGTTTTACGCTGTTCATTTGGGGCAATTCGCTCGTTCCCGGGGAGGGGAGCGGGTCGCTGAGCCTCGCCGTGATGGAGGTGGCCCATTCGCTGCTTCGCTCCCTCGGATTGCCCTATGCGTGGATCACGAATTTCCTGGTGAGAAAGACCGCGCATTTTACCGAGTATTTCGTGCTGGGGCTCATCGCGTCCCAGGCGCTCGATCCCAAAAGGACCCTGTCACGTGGCGCGCTCACGGCCGCTGCCGTCCTGTGCGCGTTCGTCCCCGCCGTCGACGAGACCATCCAGCTCTTTGTTGCGGGTCGTTCCGGCCAGGTGGCCGATGTCCTGCTCGATTGCAGTGGTGCTGCCGCAGCCATGGTGCTGCGGTTCTGCGTGGTGCGTCTTCTGAGACATCGCAAGGCTCGCCCATAGATTCGTTTTGTTTGGTCCGTTTGACCCGTTTGCGCCGCGCGCTCCGTTGCCTGTGCTTACCAACGTGAGTGTGCCGAGCGAGCGCTTTTCCAACGTTTGAAGGTATCCAAACGTTGGAAAAGCGCTCGCTCGATATAAAGGGAGTCCTTGGGGAGCTTGCGGAGCTGATTATTGTTGGGCGCCGACGCTTCCCTGCTACATGCAGGTGCTTCGCGGAGCGATCGATCGCATTTTTCGCCATTGACAAATAGTTCAAAATTTTCTGAGATTACCCCTTGCATTGAGTTCGATAAGCATGCATAATACTCTTCGCTGTGTGACAGACATGGTGGGTGTAGCTCAGTTGGCTAGAGCGACGGGTTGTGGTCCCGTAGGTCGAGGGTTCGAGTCCCTTTACCCACCCCATTCCCTTTCACATGGTAGATGCAAATGGACCGTTAGCTCAGCTGGCTAGAGCAGGGGACTCTTAATCCCAAGGTCCAGGGTTCGAATCCCTGA